>MAAB01038304.1_pt1 | contig 38970 bp, 35 predicted proteins | sample 1115991 | NCBI WGS metagenome assembly MAAB01 (sample SAMN04961124, study PRJNA320927) | seawater metagenome | isolation source: sample BD02T18 sea water enriched with oil for 18 days | place: USA:Gulf of Mexico | collected 2013-07-27 | reverse complement strand
AAACAGCTATTTTTCGCTCTATTCATTTTCAAACAAACTCTGTGGATAAGCCTGACGACTCTGGTAACCGTGACTGAGACAGTGACTCAGCCACTGCGCCAGATACTCGTTGAGCTGAATTTTTTCATCGACATGGAACATGGCATCGTTAGGGTAGCGATAGCTTCCTTGCAGTTGCGAACGCTTATGCGGATTAATCACTTCGGCCATTTTCGCATCATGATACAAACGCACTTGTAGTTGCGGAGAAAATAGCTGTTTAATTTTAGCTGATTGAATGGCACTGCCCTGGCTCTGACTGACCAGCACTGTGGTAGTGAACTTAAACCTCTCCTGTACTTGTAAACTGACGATACTCTGGTGCTCACCAATATCTATGATGAAATCACGCTGCTGGCACTGATCTATATCAGCCATCAGTTTTAACAACCTTGCATAGTTCGCCTCACAGAGCGCCATATGCTTGCTTAAATCAGGAACATACTTGGTTTTCATGCACGCTTTCCAAAGTTTTCTGTTAGCTGTTGCCTAAGCAACTCGCGCTTTTTAATAGTTATCGCCAGCTTTCTTGCAAATCCTGGCGGTGTAACTGCAACCACTGCAGAGCAATAATTGCCGGCGCATTATCTATACTTCCGTCCTTGAGCATAGAAAATGCCCGCTGGGTATCAAATACGTGCACCTTTATATCTTCACCTTCATCAGCCAGACCATGTAAACCTAAGGCCTGTTCAGCGTTAACACTGGCGCAAAATAAATCTATATACTCACGAACCCCACCGGGACTGGGGGTAAACTTATAAATGTGCTGTAGCTGTCCGATCTGCAGTCCCGACTCCTCCAGCGTTTCGCGTCTGGCCACTTCTACCAGCGACTCTCCAGGCTCGACAATTCCCGCGACTAACTCTAGTAACCACGGGCTGCTCGGGTGATCGTAAGTGCCAATGCGAAACTGTTCGATCATTACCACTTTATCTGCAAGCGCATCGTAGAGCAACACTGCCACTGCGTTAGGGCGCCATAACAAATCTCGCTTTACGGTGATTTTCTCACCGTTGAAACTGCGGTGGGTCACTGTCATCTGACGGTACTGGTAAAAGCCCTGCGTCAATAATTTATCTTCTTCGAGGATTACATCCTGGTTGTCGAACTGGGGCTGCCAGTGACCTTTTTTAGTACTCATCGTCGGAAATTTCTCGATTGTAAATTTACAACTTGCAGCTTAAACAATCTTCAAAATCTAAACTCTCTAGCTCCTGGCGCTCGGCCATCGCGTTTTTCAGCCTACTTTGCAAATCAACTGCCAATGCTTCATCAGCGTTTATCCCGGCTCGAGAGCAGAGGTCAACCAACACTGTCAGCTCGTCTAAAGTAAAATCGTTCACTGTTATATCTCCTGTTTAAATTCTCTATCGACACGCGTCAACGCTAGTCGATTTCTATATGTTCAACCATCAATTGTACACTGCGTTTACCGCGAAATTCATTAACATCTAATTTATAGACAACACGGACTGTCTGAATAGCTTCATTGGGCCAAACTTTTTCATCTATATTAAAATAAATAGCATCAATTGCCAGCCCGGATTCCGGTTCCATCAATACTAATTTCAAATGTTTTTTACCCACAATCCTCTGTTGAATAATTTTAAACACATTATCGAACAATGGCTCGCTAAAATGATGCCCCCAGGGCCCGGCCTGACGAAACATATTGGCCAGATCGACGTTCATGTCAGCCGCTTGTAGTGCACCATCAGTCAATAGGGTCGCCTTCAAATCATCGGGCTGCAACTGCTCACTAATGACTTGCGCAAAAGCACTTTCAAACGTATCCAAGGCGCTGGCATCAATCGTTAACCCCGCAGCCATGGCATGACCACCAAACTTTTTAATCAGCCCGGGATGCCGCGCATCGATCAGCGCCAGTCCATCACGTAAATGATAGCCATTAATGGATCTGGCCGAACCTTTAATTTCGCCTTCATCTCCCGGTGCAAATGCAATCACCGGGCGATGTAGCTTGTCTTTAATCCGCGAGGCCAATATTCCTATTACCCCCTGATGCCAGCTTGCATCAAACAGACAGACACCCATCGGAAATTGCACACCACTGCTACCCAGATCGCGCTCTACTTTCTCTAAAAACTGCAGAGCTTGTACTTGCATTCCCTGCTCTATAGTACGCCGTTCAATGTTCAACTGATCTAAAGTCAGCGCGTATTCCCTGGCGCTCTCTTCGTCTTCACAGAGCAGACACTCTATGCCTATCGACATATCGTCCAGGCGCCCGGCGGCATTCAGCCGAGGCGCTACTGCAAAGCCCAAATCACTGGCGACCAGGTTTTCAATTTTCCGATTGGCGACAGCTAACAGCGCTTTCAATCCAGGCCTGGCATAACCGGCGCGGATTCGCTGCAGTCCCTGATAGACCAAAGTGCGGTTATTGTGCTCCAGAGGGACGACATCGGCAACCGTGCCCAATGCCACTAAGTCTAGCAGTGAGGCTAAATTGGGCTGAGCGATGCCCTGCTGCGCAAACCACTGCATTGACTGCAGTTCCCGGCGCAGCGCAATCAGTAGATAAAAAACCACTCCAACTCCACAAGTAGATTTTGCGGCAAAATTGCAGTCGTCTTGGTTCGGATTGACAATAGCGACAGCCTTGGGCAACTCACTTCCAGCCAAGTGATGGTCAGTGACTACGACATCAATACCTAGTGCATTGGCGCGGTCCACCCCTTCAATACTAGAGACGCCATTGTCTACTGTGATGATCAAATCTGGTTGGCGCTGCGCCGCAACCTCCACAATTTTCGCCGACAAGCCGTAACCATAGGCAAACCTGTTCGGCACCAAATAATCTACAGCAGTCGCCCCCATCATCCGCAAACCCAATAACAACACTGCGGTACTAGTAGCACCATCGCAGTCAAAGTCACCCACTATGGTTATCTTCTGGGCATCGACAACTGCTGCAGCGACTCTCCTGGACGCCACATCAATGTCCAGCAGCCCGGAATCTGGCAGCAGATCTTTCAGAGAGCGACCCAGTTGCGCCTCATCACTAATTCCTCTGGCCACATACACTTTAGCCAGTGGCTCGGGTACCTGGCTGAAAATTTTAGCGCTATAGTCGATATTTTCTCTGCGTAATATTTCAGTTTTTTGCAAGCTGATATACCTTATTGCTCGGACAAAGGCAGCTGTTGGCACTTTGTGAGTTTTGTTTTTTTGTGAGCGAAATAAAAGACTGACCCTGTTTGATTAGGGCGCTGGAAACAGCGCATCTGTCTTGCCACTATAGTAGTAGACGAATAACCCGATCCACTCCTTTAATGTAAAGCTCAAATCTCTGACGTGCATCCAATACTTGGGATCCAGGCGTAACCCATGAGCTGTTTTGGAGTAGTAATCGACCGGATAGGCCTGCACATTCCAGCCGCGCAATCGAAAAACCCCCATAGATCTGGGCATATGAAACGCTGATGTGACCAACAGCCAGCGCCCACTGGGAACAGCACCTAGCATCTGCTCACTTAAAGTAGCATTTTCATAAGTATTACGGGACTTTTTTTCCCACAGAACGCGATTGGCAACCCCCTGCTCGCCAAACCATTTATAAGTTGCACTACTGGCCACATCCTGAGGATGCAATAGTGATCCACTGCCCCCGGTAAAGACAATTTTAGCGTTGGGATATTCTTTGGCCAGTGTCGGTATCGCCATCATTCGCTCGGCCGCTTGATTGAATTGTGCCATTTGCCATTGTATTGCCAAATCACCGCGCTCCGCTCCGCCCAGTACTATGATTCCCTCAATGTTTTGCGGTAATTGCTGCGGCGCCGGAAATCTCTTCTCCAGCGGCCGCAAAATTGGATCTGCCACCGGAAAAAACAATACAGTGATAAAACACACTAAACTGATACTGAGCAGCCGCAACCCCCAGTTAGATTTTCGAGCGATTAAAACAGCGGAGATAGTCACTAATAGAATTAAGAAATTATCGGGGCTGGCAATAAACCAGAATACTTTTGATAGTAGATAAAAGAAATCCATGACCTTTAATCCCAGTAAATTCAAACATTATCTGCTTTGACAGCCTATGGCCAGAGTATTACTGACAACAGCGTTAAGCTACTCGCCAGATCGCAAGCCAAATATAAAAAGGCCCGTAAAACGAGCCTTTTAGATCTTCATAACAAAATACTTTAAAAGCTTAAGACAATTTATCCATCATAAACTGCTGCACACTGGACAAATCATTTTCCAATATTTTAAATGCCTCTTTACGCTCGAACAAATCAGCCAAGTGCTCGGGAAGCTTAGGCGGTTCTAATCCGGCTTCCACTATGGCATCCGGAAATTTCACCGGATGCGCCGTAGCCAAGGTAATCATCGGTACAGCCCGATCGGTATTTAGCTCGCGCCCAGCCCTCACCCCAATGGCGGTATGAGGGTCCAGCAGATAACCTGTTTGCTCATGCACTTGCGCGATAGTCTCACAGGTCTGCTGATCGCTGACGCTGGCGCTGTCGAAAATAGTCTGCATTTTTTCAGCTTGCGATGCTCCCAGGGATACCCCCTGACTCTTGAAGCGAGTTAACAGCTCATCGACTGCCGCCCCGTCTCGATCATACAGATCAAACAATAAGCGCTCAAAATTTGAAGAGACCATAATATCCATAGAAGGTGACAAGGTGTGCTTTAAGTCACTCTTAGACATATCATTGCCAGAAATAACCCGGTGCAAAATATCATTGCGGTTAGTTGCCACTACCAGCTGTTTAATTGGCAAGCCCATTTGCTTGGCCAGGTAACCGGCAAAAATATCGCCAAAGTTCCCTGTAGGTACCGAGAAAGAGACTTCCCTGTGCGGGCCGCCCAATCCCAGAGACGCACTGAAGTAATAGACTATCTGCGACATAATTCGCGCCCAGTTAATAGAATTAACCGCACCCAATTTACGCCCTTGCAGAAAGTCCTGATCTGCAAAACTGGCTTTTACCATCTCCTGGCAATCATCAAAATTCCCTGAGATAGCGATGTTATGCACGTTATCTGCGAGAATACAGGTCATCTGCCGACGCTGCACTTCAGAGACTTTATTGTGCGGGTGCATGATAAAAATATCGACATGCTCGCTGTGGCGACAACCCTCTATCGCTGCAGAACCTGTGTCTCCGGATGTAGCCCCTAAGATGACCAACTTTTCAGCGCGTTTTTGCAGTACGTGATCCATCAACTTGCCGAGCAATTGCAGGGCAAAGTCTTTAAACGCCAGTGTAGGTCCGTGAAATAGCTCCAGCACCCACTCATTGGTTCCCAACTCTTTTAGTGGGGCCACAGCACTGTGATCGAAACCCGCATAAGTCTCATCAATCATTTGCGTCAGATCAGCATCTGAGATACTGCCGGCAACAAAAGGAGAGATTATTTTAAACGCTAACTGTGCATAACTTAAACCGGCCCATGAGGCGATTTCTGCAGCGCTATAATGAGGCAGCTGCTTTGGTACATACAAGCCGCCATCTGTGGCCAATCCCGCCAGTAGTACTTCTTCAAAATTTAACTCCGGCGCCTGGCCACGAGTTGATACATATTTCATGATATTTGCCTATTTCTCTGCTACGCCCTACGTCTTATAAATGCTCTACGCGGATACGAGTCACTTCACCTAAAATACTGTCTAATGCTTCTATCGCTAAAATTGCCTGGTTCATCTTATCTTCTATGACCCTTTGCGTTAACAAAATCACCGGCACAAAATCCTCATCGGACTCTTTTTGCACTATCGCTTCGATATTGATGCCGCAGTCACCTAGAATTTTTGTTACTTCAGCCAATACTCCAGGTTTCTCCGCCGCTTTCAGGCGCAGGTAATAGCCTGTTTCTGTCTGTTGCATCGGTAGTATTGGCAGATCAGAAAGCTGGTCACTTTGAAAGCCCAGAGGTGCAATTTTACTGCTGGGGTCGGCATCAATAGTGCGCGCAATATCCAGGATATCCGCTATTACTGCAGAAGCGGTAGCCTCATCTCCGGCACCTGCTCCGTAATGCAAAGTCTGACCAACAGCATCTGCATCTACCAATACCGCATTCATGACACCGTCCACATTCGCCAGTAACTTCTGTTTCGGAATCATGGTTGGGTGAACCCGCAGTTCTATGCCCTGTACTGTTCGCCTGGCAATGCCTAAGTGTTTAATTCGATATCCAAGCTCAGCGGCGAATTTGACATCCTCTGAGGTCACTTTACTGATCCCCTCGGTAAAGGCTTTATCAAATTGCAGAGGAACACCGTAGGCGATGGAAGCCATTATAGTCAGCTTATGCGCGGCATCTATTCCCTCAACATCAAAGGTAGGGTCAGCTTCGGCATAGCCAAGTGCCTGTGCTTCAGACAGAACGTCGCTAAAGTCACGGCCCTTCTGCTGCATCTCAGATAAAATAAAATTACCCGTACCATTGATGATACCAGCAAGGCCATTAATTTTGTTTGCAGCCAACCCCTCGCGTAAAGCTTTGATAATCGGGATGCCACCGGCGACTGCCGATTCAAAAGCAACCACTACATTATGTTTCTTGGCCGCCGCGAAGATTTCATTACCATGCACTGCAATTAACGCTTTGTTGGCTGTCACTACATGCTTGCCGTTTTCAATGGCCAGTAATACAAGTTTCAGAGCAACTTCGTAACCACCAATTAACTCGACCACAATATCGATATCAGGATTGACTGCAACCTCGAAAATATCACGGGTTATGTTGGTAGTTGTGGTATCGCAGTTGGGATTATCTCGACGAGCACCAATCTGCTCAATAATAATCTCACGACCGACACGGCGGCTAATTTCTTGAGCGTTACGTGTTAAGACATTGAACGTACCGCTGCCAACAGTACCTAAACCACATATTCCAACTTTTACCGGTTTCAAACTAATTCCTCGCTGTCATTCTTTAGACTAATTTCGCTATTGCCTTGAACTCTAGGGTCGCGCCCATTCTATGTGCAATACCTTGGACTATTTCGCATTGACTGAAATAGCGGGCCAGATAGTATAGCTAAGATGTGGGGGACAAACTATTGCCAGCTTATTATTTAGTCAAAGATTTTGGATATAAACGGCAATTATATTGCGCTACTGATTCGCTAATCGAAAATACAGGTCAGATTCATGCCGTAGATGAATGCAAACTTGCAAGCGTATCTATTTTAGGTAGATGCAAAAGTGTTTTTTGCAAGCTCGGATTGAGGATGCTGGAGAGATTAAAATACTAAAACGTGAACAGACAAGTGACAACAAAAACAGCCCCGGTGATTGAATATCAGAGGGCTGTATGCACTTATTAAAGTTATTCTGTCACCCCTAAGTCTGCTAACAAGTTATCGACAGAGGCGAAGCCGGCAATTTTCACTCCCTGTTCTGTGAAGATCGTAGGCGTAGCGTTCACCCCCAACTTGTGCCCTAACTGAAATTGTGCGGTGACCGGGTTCTCACATTCCATATTGGGGATCTTACGCTTGGATTTAGCCAGGGTCAGTGCAGCAGCGGGATCTTTAGAGCACCAGATTGATTCCATTTGCCTGGCGACAGACGAGCCTACACCCGCCCTAGGGAAGGCCATATACTTAATAGTAACTCCTTTTGATTGTAACTGCGGCATATTCTTATGCAGCTTTTGGCAGTAGTAACAATCTATATCCGTAAAAACGGTGATCACTGCTTTCTCAGTGCCAGATGCCGGATAAATTATCTGTTCGGATACCGGAACAGCCGCCAATTCAGCCTTTACCTTAAGTTGATTTTTTTGCTCCGACAGATTCACAAAACCTTGTTCCAGACTCAGCTGAAACATTTGACCAACTACCATGTACTGGGCATTTTCATCAGAGAAAATTACTTCTCCTGAAGCCAGTGTTACTTCATACATACCTGGCCAAGGCGACTCAACAACACTTTGTATCTGTATATTTTCATTAATAGATTTGATTTTCTCAGTGACATCTTGCTCTACACTCGCCACAGCGCCTGCTGCAACACCAACGCTTAAGACCAATGAAAACAACGCTTTTCCTAACATCTGAGACCGACCAATGAATCTTGAACCTTTATCTGACATAAGTTATCCATTTAATTTTTACAATTATTTATCTTGATGATTTATTTTGGCTTAAGTTCCATTAATATTTACGCATCAGCCATCAAATGTGCCCTCTATCAGAGGTATAGCTCTGGGTACTGGAGAGATCAGCATGTCCTAACATTTGCTGCACATGCTGCAACTTTGCACCACGGGCTAACATGTGTTCGGCGAAAGCCCTGCGCAACCCCTGCGGCGATATTTTTTTAGCCACTGATACTTGCTGGGCATAATACTTTAAACGGTACCAAAACGCTTGCCGAGTCATTTTCCCACCGCGCCGGCTGACAAATAGCTGGCTGCAACCTTCAGCACAGTGCAACTCTATTCTCGCCTCTAGAATATATTTTTCCAGCCAGTAACGAGCTTCCTCACCGAAGGGGACCATCCGCCCCCTGCTACCTTGCACTTGCACAGTCGCTGCATCTATATCCAACTGGTGCAACTGCAGCGAAATTACCTCAGACACATTAACGCCAGTTGCATACATAAACTCCAGCATTGCTTTGTCACGTAATCCAATTGCCGTTGCCAGATCGGGCGCTTGCAACAGGGCTTCCACTTCGGCCTCTGTCAGAGCCGGGACATGCATAGGGACAACCTTTGGTGGCTTTAAATTAAAACAGGGGTCTGTCACTATCAGATTCTGCAATTGCAAAAACCGGTAAAAACCTTTAAGGCAGGACAACATCCTAGCACTGGAACTGGCATGATAGCCTTCAGTGAGTCGCCAGATGAAATATTGTTGCATCGACAATGTGTCGACTCGCGTCACGGATAACTGCTGGGATAAAAGCCATACAGAAAAATTGCACAAATCACGGCGATAAGCCAGCAAACTATTTTCCACTAGCCGCCTGGCCTTGGCGATATGTACCAGGTATTTGTCAATAAGTAATGAATCAGCATCAGCTAACCTGGAGAGCGTTTGCGCTCTTTTACTGCTATCAGTTTTAGTCATCAGCGATATACTTTAATACTCGCAATGTTTTCCTTGAGCACTGGATAAGTCACTAGCCCTTGTTCTACACGCCGGCGCATTACAATCTTTCTGTCATCTACTTTTAACAGAACACCATCTATTTCTTTACCCAATTGAGTCCTGAGCCTAATTTTTTTCCCTTTAAAATCGACTAAATTTGCAAGATCTATACTGTGATACCTAGGCCGGCTTTTCTCAACCTCTTTTCTGCTGAGCAGTTTCTCTTGGATGATTGCTTTCTCTTCAGTCTCTTCTACAACAGACTCAGCCGCAAAGACTTGCCGCTCAATAATTTGTCCACCTAGCAGTGGTAAATAGCGGGTAGAGGCTTTATTGGCGTTGACACTCAGTAGCAAGTCATCTCTATTTAGCAGCTGAAAATTTGAATTTAACACTTGCGAAAACAACAACCTGCCCTTAGGCTGCAACCGCAACACCACACTGGCTCTGGGCCTAAAAAACGCCAGCACACTCTTGTGTAACTCCTGGCTATCTGCCTGTTGATCCTCAATCATTTTTGCTTGCACGCTGGCTAAAAAGTAGTCGGGATAATCACCCTCTGTTACTTCTTCCTTTTTAGCACAATACTTTAATCGCTTTAAATTAAAACCGGCATCAGTGATACTCAACAGCGCCCTGCTGATTTCTGTTTTACCTAGCACACCGCGCTCATAGAAGCTCAGTGGCGCCTTACTGTTTAGCTCGAATTCAAACAGCCCCTTGGCCAGCCCCGGGGCACTTACCGCAACATTACTCTTCAGTACACGCCCGCCATTTACTGATTCAATATTCACTTGCACATCTACTAACACTCTGCGCAAGCCTAAATTAGTGACGATCGAGGTAAAGTTTACTTCTTCAGTACAAGCGAGTCCCCACAAAGTTCTCTGACTGGCTTGAATGCTAGCCTGGCGGTGATCGCTGCGCATGAAATCTGAATCTATACTAAAAATTAAACTAGAAAACTGCAGCCTTAAACTATCGGGCATCCCTCCCTTAAACCAAGAATCTGCCTGCAACAATGACAAGGCACTTCCGCTGACTATATTAACTTGTTCTATCTGCACTACATCCTGGTAGCCAATAGGGGCGATTTTAAGCCCTTTAATGATGATATTACCTTTTAAATCAACTGTTATATCAGCAACGTTAATGTTTGCTACAGGGGAAAACTGCTCTATCAGGTCAGTGATGAAACTTTTGCTTTGGAATTGATACAGCCAATAACTACTGCCCACTGCGCACAAGAGAATCGACAACACTGACCATAAAAGCGTTTTTTTTGACATTAAACCCATCCATTGATTCTGATTCACTGACGACCAGTGGCTATTAATCTATAGCAGATATTCCCAGCATGCGCACCTTTTTCAAGGCAAGCATACAGATACGCCGACTACAAGTTAACCAACAATCTGAATTTAGCAGACTACAGGCCCGCTTAAATTTCGCAAATCTCAAAGAAAACACTTTTAAAGATAAAAAAAAAGACGACCTAAGTCGTCTTTTTTATTGGTTAATCGCTAATGATTAACCTAACTTCTCTTTGATACGTGCAGACTTACCGCTTAGTTCACGCAAGTAGTATAGCTTCGCCTGGCGAACATCACCGCGACGCTTTACTTCAATTTCTTCTACGATCTTGCTGTAAGTTTGGAAAGTACGTTCAACACCCACACCGTGAGAAATTTTACGTACAGTAAACGCAGAGTTAAGACCGCGGTTACGAATACCAATTACAACGCCTTCGTAGGCCTGTAGACGGCTGCGAGTTCCCTCAACAACACGTACTTTAACAATCACTGTATCCCCAGGACTAAAAGTAGGGATTTCTTTTGACATCTGTTCAGCTTCAATTTGCTGAATGATAGAGTTCTTAGCGCTCATGCGTAGCTCCTAATGTTAACTGCCAGACTTCTCAGTCTCACAGATATATTCTTCTAATAACTGCTGTTGTTCCGGATTTAGATCTAATGCCTGCAACAGTTCGGGTCGCCTTTGATAGGTTCTCCCCAGCTGCTGTTTCAAACGCCAGCGTTTGATTTTTGCATGATCTCCAGACAACAACACTTCAGGTACTTGCTGGTCTTCGAAAACTTCTGGTCGCGTGTAGTGCGGACAGTCCAGGAGCCCTTCAGCGAAGGAGTCCTCAGATGCTGAATCTACGTGCCCCAGTACTCCTGGTACAAGGCGAGAAACTGCATCAATAACCGTCATGGCGGGTAATTCGCCACCACTCAATACGAAGTCCCCTAGGGATAGCTCCATATCGATATCCGATTCTATCAGGCGCTCATCTATACCTTCGTAGCGCCCTGCGACTAAGATCAAGTTTTGCATCGACCCCAGCTCTTTTACTAATTGGTGGTTTAGCTGACGACCTTGAGGAGAGAGGTAAACTACCTTAACTTCCCCCGGGGCCGCACTCCTTGCCGCTTGTATAGCATCTTTTAACGGCTGTACTTTCATCAACATTCCGGGACCACCTCCGAAGGGGCGATCATCCACAGTGCGATGTTTATCTGCAGTAAAATCTCGAGGATTCCAACATTCGACTTGTACAAGCTCTCGTTTTATTGCCCTGCCTGTTACGCCGAAACGAGTAATCGATTCGAACATCTCAGGGAACAGCGATACGACACCGAACCACACTATCTAAAACTCTGGGTCCCAATCGACCCGCATAGTACCTGTTTCTAAGTTAATTTCTTTCACCACTTGGTCGGGCAGGTAAGGAATCATACGCTCTCGGCTATCGATGCTATTACTATCACCTTTAACCACAAGAACATCGTTCGATCCGGTCTCGATCAGATGGCTCACTTTACCCAATTTTTCATTGGCCAAAGTGTAAACAGTTAATTGCTCCAACTGGCTCCAGTAATATTCCCCGACTTCAAGATCAGGTAATAAAGAGCGTTCAATCGCTATCTCAGCACCACAGTACTGACGAGCGACATCACGATCATTTACTTTTTCCAGTTTAGCGACTAGACCTTTTCCGTGTTTTCTTGAAACTTCAACATTAACAGACACCCACTGACCGTTGCGCTGAATTAACCAGGGCTTGTAGCCAAGAATGCTGTCCATCGGATCCGTGTGGGAATAGATTTTCAGCCACCCCTTAACACCATAAACCGATGTGATTTGGCCTAATACAACCAGATCTTCTGTTTTATAAGCTTTCATTGAGAACCTTTAAAGACCAGCTATTAAGCTGCTTTGTTAGCGTCTTTGATCAACTGAGCAACGCGCTCAGATGGTTGAGCGCCTTTGCCCATCCAGTATGCAACACGCTCTAAGTTAAGACGTAGAGTCTCTTCCTGGCCTTGAGCCAGAGGATTGAAGAAACCTAGACGCTCAATAAAGCGACCATCGCGAGCACAACGCGAATCGGCAACAGTGATTTGATAAAATGGACGCTTTTTAGCGCCGCCACGAGATAAACGAATAGTGACCATATAGTGATCCTTTATATATTGCGTGGGTGTTAATATTACCCAACGTTAAATTTCCCACAGCTAGCTCAAATTTAAAAAAATTCACACTCGCTATAGAACGGCGCCTGCACTTAAAAAGCACAGGCAAAAAAATTCCGAGGCCGAATTCTACGTCATATCCAGCCAAAAGTGAAGTACTTAAAACTTTGACACTAGACCAACGAGCTCTGATACAAAAAAGCCTCTACTCTAGATCTAGCGCATTCCAGGAAAACCGCCACCACCCATTCCAGGTGGGAGCATTCCTTTCATACCGCGCATCATCTTCGACATTCCGCCTTTTGCAGATACTTTTTTCATCATTTTAGCCATCTGCTTATGCTGTTTTAACAAGCGATTGACATCCTGAATCTGTGTTCCCGACCCAGTGGCGATGCGCTTTTTACGCGAACCACTAATAATATCAGGGTTTTTACGCTCATTAAGGGTCATAGAATTAATGATAACAACCAGCTTGCCCATGCCTTTTTCTGCTTGAGAGGCCTGTGCAGCTTGCATCATTTGCCCCATCCCCGGCAGCTTGTCCATCATCGACATCATACCGCCCATGTTATCCATCTGCTGTATTTGCTCTTTAAAGTCTTCCAAAGTAAAGCGCTTACCTTTGGTCATCTTCTTGGCGAATTTTTCAGCTTTCTTTTTATCTATCTTGCGCTCAGCCTCTTCGATAAGAGACAAAACGTCTCCCATGCCCAAGATTCGCGAAGCTAATCGATCGGGGTAAAACGGCTCCAGCTGATCAATTTTTTCACCCATACCAATAAATTTGATCGGCTTACCGGTTATATGCCTGACTGAAAGCGCGGCACCACCTCGGGCATCACCATCCGCTTTGGTTAGCACTATCCCGGTTAATGGCAGCACTTCACCAAAGGCCTTGGCCGTATTCGCTGCATCTTGACCTGTCATGGCATCAACCACAAACAGCGTCTCAACTGGGTTAATGGCGCTGTGTAACTCTTTGATCTCGGCCATCATTTCGTTGTCAATCGCTAAACGACCAGCGGTATCAACCAACAACACATCAAAATGCTGCAGCTTTGCATGTTCAACAGCACTGTTAACTATTTCTATAGGTTTTTGCTGCTCGCTCGAGGGAAAAAAACTTACTCCAACTTCTGCGGCCAATGTCTCCAGTTGTTTAATAGCCGCTGGACGATATACATCGGCGGAGACAACTAAGACCTTTTTCTTTTCACGCTCTTTAAGAATTTTCGATAACTTGGCCACAGTGGTCGTTTTACCCGCACCCTGCAAACCCGCCATCAAGACAATTGCCGGCGGAGCTGCCGCCAAATTCAGATTGGAATTGGCCTCTCCCATAATGCGAATAAGTTCTTCGTTAACAATCTTAACGAATACTTGACCGGGCTTTAAGCTGCCGACCACTTCCTGGCCAACTGCGCGCTCCCTGACACCGCCGATAAAGTCTTTTACTACGGGTAGAGCAACATCAGCCTCTAACAGAGCCATGCGCACTTCGCGCAGAGTCTCTTTGATGTTATCTTCAGTTAATTTCGCCTGACCAGTAACCGCCTTTAGCGTGCCGGTTAAGCGCTCTGATAAATTCTCGAACATGTTTACCTCTAGATCCTTCGCAACAATCTAAGCCTACTCGATGAATTCCCAGTAAAAAATTCACAGCTAATGCCCGTTGCTTTTTTTAATTGCCAATAATGGACAGCATTGTAACTCAAATCAGCGGTATTCTCCTACCGCAATTCAAATTTCCTATTTATTATCCAACTTGTCGATAAATTCCCAGCGACTTTGCAGACACAGTAGTCAGACAAGCATATTTTTCAAGCCACTTAGCTGTCAGAAAACGCCATCCACAACCCACCCGCACATTGCAGAACTCAGAAACAGCCATGTGTGCATCTAAATCACTGCAAAAACAACCAACACAACCAAAAAGTCGCCCGAGATATATTTAAACAACACCGAATATATGCCAAACTAGCGCCCCACTGGGTAGGAGTCGCGCAATGTACACTTTTTTCACTTTATCTACAGCTCTACTTTACAGCCTAGCTGGGATTGCTCAATACCTGCAACTGGCCAAGAAATCTCACCCCACCAGACTCAAGCTGCCTTACTGGGCGGTGAAATTCTTTGCCGTAACCGCCCTCTTAGGACATACCATTATTTTGCAGTTTTCGCTGCATCTAGAGCAGGGAATTAACCTTAGCTTTTTCAACACTGGCTCACTGGTTAGCTGGCTAGTTGCCTTGGTATTATTGATTAGCAGCCTCAGACAACAGGTAGATAATTTATTTATCGCCGTTTTTCCCATGGCTGCCCTGGTATTAGTGCTGCAAACAATGTTTGCGCACCCAGAGCCCAAACCGTATGCCCTTGGGGTGATCAGCCACATTCTTCTATCGATACTGGCTTACAGCATATTCACTTTGGCAGCTTTTCAGGCAGTCTTACTGCAACTGCAAAATAACGCTTTGAAAAACAACATTGGCGGCGGTTTTTTAAACAGCCTGCCCCCTCTACAGACCATGGAACGACTTTTATTCGAGATGCTCTGGACCGGCTTCATCCTACTATCGGCCTCATTGATCAGCGGGTTTGTTTTTGTCGAGGACATTTTCGGCCAGCATCTGGTTCACAAAAGCTTTCTTTCATTAGTTTCATGGTGTGTTTTCGCAACACTGTTATTTGGTCGAATTTTTTGGGGATGGCGCGGACATAAAGCAATCCGCTGGACAATAGGTGGCTTTCTCTCCCTCATGCTCGGTTTTTTTGGATCAAAACTGGTGCTAGAGCTACTGCAGTAGACTCACCTGCCGCCCGCTCTACCCTCTTTCGATCAAGCTTTAGTCTCAGAAAATCTGGCTCGGGATCGACATTCAGGCACGGCATTGGGCTTTACTCAGTAACTGTTGTTTTATCTAATCATTAGTATTGACAGCGACCCCCATGGATCAGACAATAGCCTCTTCTAAATAATAGAGGAATTACTACCTTGGAAGACGCGTCGATAAGCCTACTTTTAGCTATTCTCTGCTTCTTGATTTTTTGTTCAGCTTTTTTCTCAAGCTCTGAGACAAGCATGATGTCGCTTAACCGATATCGCCTAAAAAATTTAGTCAAGAAAAAGCATCGCGCCGCCGTGAAAGCCAACGTATTACTGCAGCGACCAGACCGCCTTATCGGCGTGATCTTAATCGGCAACAACTTCGTCAACATTTTGGCCGCGTCAATCGCTACAATCATTGCCGTCAGACTATGGGGCGACGCTGGCATAGCCATAGCGACAACTTCCCTGACTATTGTCATTCTTATCTTTGCAGAGGTAACTCCCAAAACCATCGCAGCTCTGCATCCGGAAAAAATCGCCTTTCCCGCTGCCTACGTTCTGGGCCCACTACTAAGACTCATGTACCCGCTGGTGTTTGTCGTCAACTATATTACCAATGGCTTGCTACGCTTGAGTGGAATTGACACTAGCAACAATGGGGACCAACATTTAAGCACTGAAGAGCTTCGCACTATTGTGCACGAATCGGGAGCAACCTTACCCAAAGGCAAACAATCTATGCTACTTGGTGTACTGGAGCTAAACGAAGTGACTGTCGAAGACATCATGATTGTGCGCAACGAAATAAAGGGCATCGACCTCGATTTAGAACTCGAAAAAATCTTAGACATCATCACTAGCGCAGAACACACTCTGATGCCGGTATACAATTCAGACGTCAACAAAGTAATAGGCATTCTGCACTTGCGGGATTTGACCAAATTGATTGCCGCGAACAACCTGACTAAAACAACTTTGGTACAAGTTATACGCGAACCCTATTTCATTCCCGAGAGCACTCCTCTGCAAATGCAGCTGTTTAACTTTCAAAAGGGCAACCACCGACTGGGATTAGTGGTCGATGAGTACGGTGATGTACAAGGCATTGCCACACTGTCCGACATCCTTGAAGAAATTGTCGGCGAGCTCTCTAGCGTACAGCAGCAACAGAGCAATGATATTCACCAACAGGACGACAATAGCTACATCATTGAAGGCACAGCGTTTATTAGGGATATCAACAAATCGTTAAACTGGCACTTACCCACTGACGGCCCTAAAACCTTGAACGGTCTGATTACTGAAACCCTCGAAGTCATACCCGACGCCAACATTTGCCTAAAAGTTGGCAACTACCATATAGAGACACTGCAAATTTCAGATAATCAAATCAAATCTTCAAGATTGTTTGCTCTGGAAACCAGCCAGCCGCAACAGCCAGACTAGTTTGACCACAAACCCTGACAGCGAAAGAAGAAACTGCATGCAACAACAGCTTTTAATTATTTATACTGGCGGCACTATTGGCATGGTGCCCAGCACAGAGGGCTACCGCCCAAGCGCTGGCATTAACCAGCTGATTAACAGCTGCCTTGGCGAAAAGCAAATTGCGCAACTGCAACCTTTTCACTGTTTAGAGTTTGAACATTTAATCGACAGCTCTAACGCCCAACCTGAGGACTGGCTGCAAGTAGCCCAGTGCATAAGCCAAAATTATCAGAAATATGCTGGATTTATTATCCTGCACGGCACTGACACTATGGCATATACCGCCGCCGCGCTCGGACATATGCTCGGTGAAAACACGAAACCGATTATTATCACTGGCTCGCAAATCCCTATGTGCCAGCCACGCAGCGATGCACTCAGCAATCTGATAGATGCCGCATCTTTTGCCCGCAGCGATCAAGTCTCACAGGTCTGCCTGTATTTTGGCGGAAAACTGCTGGCCGCCAATAGCGCCACTAAAGTACACAGTAGCCAGCTGTGCGCATTCGACAGCCCCAATGGCCAACCTCTGGCGAGGGCCGATATAGCTTTGGAGTTTTCTGCGCTAGTGCCAAACAGCACGCTGACAAAGAACAAAGAGCAGATCGACTTCCTGCTCAAGCCACTGCTAAAAAACAGTGTTGCAGTACTCTTACTCTATCCCGGAATCAGTGATGCCATTATCGCTGCCACCCTACTTGAGCAAAACACAAAAGCAGTAGTAATGCTAAGCTTTGGCGCCGGCAACCTCGCCGACAAAAATAGCTTTTTAATGGATGCCTTAAAAAAGGCAAGATCGCGGGGAGCTGTGATAGTCAATATGACCCAATGCTATGGCGGCGCTGTTTCTCAAGGAACCTATGCAGTGGGCTCAACTTTAAACCAGCTCGGGGTGATTAGCGCGGGCTCGAGAACACTGGAAGACGTAGTAACAGACTTGTATATAAATCTAGATACATATCTGTAAACCTATTTTGCACACTCCCTATAACCCATAGCAAACGCCTGGCACACGCTTAACGAGTTGAGCAAACCGGGCAATTGGCATCAGCTTTTAGCTTTAACGTTTGCCACTGCATATTCTTTGCATCAAAAATCATCAACCTACCCACTAAGGTTTCACCTACCCCGGTGAGCACTTTTATCGCCTCAAGCGCCTGCATTGAGCCTATAACCCCAACCACCGGCGCCAGCACCCCGGATTCAGCACATGACAGGCTGTCGTCACCGGCTTCAGGGTACAAACATTGGTAGCAAGGACTGGATTCAACTCTGGGATCGACAGTCAACAGCTGCCCTTCCATACGGATAGCGGCACCACTGACCAAGGGAGTATTTTGCGCCACACAACAGCGATTAAGCATAAAGCGAGTGCTAAAGTTATCGCTACAATCCACCAGCAAATCTACTTTTTCCAACCAGCCAAGCAACTCTTTACTCTCAAGCCTATGACTTACACACTGTACTCGGACGTGGGGATTTATCGATTCAATGCGCTGCGCTGCCGAATCAACTTTGGCAACACCCAAGCAATTGCTATGATGGATTACCTGTCGCTGCAGATTTGATAATTCTACACTGTCATCATCAACCAGAATTAGCTCGCCAACTCCAGCGGCGGCCAAGTACATCGCGACCGGACTGCCCAACCCCCCCAGACCCACAATTAACACTCTGGCCTGCTGCAGCGCTTCCTGGCCAGCAATATCGATATCCGCTAACATAATTTGCCGGGAGTAACGCAACAACTGATCATCCGTTAACATGCTTGCTCCCCGAATTGGCAACGCGGCACCACTGCCCTACTGTCACCCTGTCATTGGCACCCAAATCTTGTACTGTCTGCACTTGCTTAAAACCTCTATCCTCGAACAGTTGGCGCACCGCAACCCCCTGATTATACCCATGTTCCAATAGCAACCAGCCATGCAATTGCAAATACTGCGGAGCATGGCTAATAATATGCTTTACATCCATTAGCCCATCACTGCCGGACACCAAAGCACTGCGTGGCTCAAAGCGAAGATCACCGCAACTTAAATGCTCATCTTCGGCCTCGATATACGGTGGATTAGAGACGATTAAAGCAAATTCACCAGACAGCGGCTCAAACCAACTGCCAGTAACTATTTGCACATTTTCAAGCTGGTGCTGCACTCGATTTGCCTCAGCTAGTTGAGCCGCAGCCGGGACATAGTCGCAGGCCCAGACTTTCCAGTGCGGCCGCTCACTGGCCAGCGAAAGCGCCACTGCCCCGGTACCTGTGCCTAAATCAGCTACTCTGGAATCACCATCTTCTAATAGTCGCAGCGCCTGCTCTACTAACAATTCAGTATCGGGACGGGGAATTAAAGTATCTTCGCTAACTTGCAGACGCAGTGTCCAAAAATCCTGATAGCCCAACAAATAGGCTATCGGCTCACCCTCAATGCGTCTTTGCAGCAGAGCGGTGAAGCGCTGTAATTGCTCTTCGGTCAAAACACGCTCGGGCCAAGTGTACAAATAGCTGTTCGATTGCTGGATAACTTCAGCTAAGAGCAATTGCACATCTAACTTGGGACTGGTACTTTTTCCGATCAGTGAGTGACTTTTCTGTAGCGCTTGTGAGATTGATATTTGCGTCATCAAATTTGAGCTTAATCGCCCAACTCCCCAAGCAACTCAGTTTGATGTTCGATTTGCAACGGACCGATCAATTGCCCCAATTGCCCTTCCATCACTTCACCGAGTTTGTATAAGGTTAAATTAATCCGATGATCCGACACGCGCCCCTGCGGGTAGTTGTAAGTGCGAATCCGTTCGGATCTATCACCGCTGCCCACTAAACTCTTACGAGTATCAGCCTGTTCAGATGCCTGCTTCTCGTCTGCAGCAGATTGTAACCGGGAAGCCAACAGCGACATCGCTTTAGCCCTATTTTTGTGCTGGGAACGCTCTTCCTGACACTCGACAACCACACCCGAGGGGATGTGAGTAATACGAATCGCTGAGTCAGTTTTGTTAACGTGCTGACCACCTGCTCCCGAGGCGCGATAAGTATCAACACGCAGATCTGCCTTGTTTATTTGCACTTCATCGACTTCGTCCATTTCCGGCATAATCGCCACTGTACAGGCAGAAGTATGCACTCGCCCTTGAGACTCAGTCTCCGGCACTCGCTGCACTCTGTGCACTCCGGACTCAAACTTCAAGCTGGAATAAACGTCGGTACCGACCACCCGGCAAATAACTTCCTTATATCCACCGTGCTCTCCCTGATTAGCACTGATGATCTCAATGCGCCACCCCATAGTATCGACATATTTAGAGTACATGCGAAACAAATCGCCAGAAAATATAGCGGCCTCATCACCACCTGTCCCGGCGCGTACTTCAATAAAGACATTGCGGCTATCGTTGGGATCTTTTGGCAACAGTAATACTTGTAACTTAGCAGCCAAACTTTCAATCCGCGACTTGGCATCCCGGTACTCTTCCGCCGCCATTTCACGTATGTCCGGATCGCTGTCCTCCGCCATTAATTTTGCTTCTGCGAAATCGTCCTCAGCCGCACCATACTGAGCAAACGCGAAGACGATAGGCTCTATCTCGGCATACTCTTTAGTGTGCGAGCGAAATTTTTCCTGATCGGAGATTATCTCTACCGAACTCATTAACACTTCCAGCTCTTCGTATCGTTCAGCCAGCTTCTCTAACTTTAAACTTACGGACTCTTTCATCCTTTTTTCCTCAAACCCCTTAAGATGCAAACAGGTAATCTTAAGTAAATATTATTTGTCTTTATTTGCACTGCCCAACTGGAACAGCTCTGCCGTCAGCTCAGTGATATCAGTTCGCCCTTGAGCACTGGCCTTCCTGAGCCCAATACTGGGATAGTGCAATACTTTATTGGTCAAACGCCGCCCCAGTTCAGTGATAACCTGCTCGGCACCCATCCCTTTAGCCAACAGTTTTAATGCGGCAGCTACTTCGTGGTCACGCAACATTTCTGTTTGCGAACGCAGCTCTGTCAGAGTATCCACCACTTCTCGGGAACGCTGCTGGGTAACATAATTCTCTACACCTGCCAGGATAATTTTTTCAGCTTCCAGCGCAGCCACCAGCCGTTGTTGCTGATTTTCCTGAATGACTTGCTGTAAATCGTCTACGGTATACAAGTACACGTCATCCAGCTCTTTAACTTGTACTTCAATATCTCTGGGCACTGCAATATCGATCATAAACATAGGCTGATGCTTGCGTTTCAACAGAGCAGTTTCCACTGCACCTTTCCCCAGTATTGGCAACTGCGATGCCGTTGAGGCAATCACTATGTCTACACGGTGCAGCATTTGAGGAATATCACCTAGCATAATTGCCTCACCGGAAAATTTAGCAGCCAGTGCCTGGGCCCGATCTAGGGTTCGATTAGCCACACAAATTTCTGACACTCCGGCATTCACTAAATGCCGAGCGACCAGCTCGATCGTCTCACCGGCACCAATCAGCAGTGCCCGGGAATCCGCCAGGTCAGAAAATATATGCTGAGCTAAGCTCACCGCTGCATAGGCCACAGATACAGGGTTCTCTCCGATAGCGGTATCAGTGCGTACTTTTTTTGCCACACTAAAAGTCTGCTGAAACAATGTGCCCAGATCACCTTTAATTAACTGCAGGTTTTGCGAAACCGCAAAGCTGGATTTCAGCTGGCCTAAAATCTGCGGTTCTCCCAGAACCAGAGAATCTAATCCGCAGGCTACTCTCATCATATGCTGAGCGGCACCGGCATCTGTATGGCTATAGAGACTGCTTTCAATCTCATTCAAGGCTATGCTCTGGAACTCACTGAGCCATTGCACAACCTCAGATGCAGCGTAGTCACTTCCGGAACAATATATTTCAGTGCGGTTACAAGTAGATAATATTGCCACTTCGCTGATGCCCGGCACTTGCCTGGCAGCCATTAATGCTCCTTCCATGGCGGCAGGAGCAATGGCTAAGCGCTCACGCACATCGACAGATGCAGTTTTATGATTAATACCCAAAACTAACAGGGTCATATAAGAACAGTCATTTTTGTGAGGGCCATTAGCAGCATTTTGAAACGCGCTATAATACACCTTTAGCGACATCTCTTTCAAAATTTTTTGCATTATTGGATGTATATTTCCCGGCGGATATATACGGCAGTCGTTAATTATAGCCGATAGCATTGCCCGGCAAATTTTTCTTCCTATTGAAACTCATTCCAAAGCTACTTGTCTGAGTTCATTATAAGTTACCAATACGCTTATGTTTAAGATAAAATATTTTTGCGCTATTTTAGTACGGCTAAGTCACAAGACACACTGCGCATATGCTACTCTTAATTTAGCGCTGCCATTGACTTAGTCACTAGCACAAACCTGAATTGCGCACGCCAGACAATCGCTAGAAACCTTAAACATAAACTCTCAGCTGTTGCCTGACCTATCGTTTGGCTCAAAAGGATAAGATTTAAACGTGAGAACATTACGCCCTATATTGCTGCTGGCCGCATTTATTAGCTTTAGCGGCTGTGCCACCAATTTGCACTCGTCCTCAAGTGCAGCAACTCCTAAAGCGACTTATCAGCCCGGTGAGCTCAACGGTGAAACCTTGTTTGATATCCTCAGCGCCGAACTCGCCGCCAACCAGGATCACTACAACTATAGCTTAGAAAAATACTTGAAACAGGCTGAGCTTACCCGCGATCCAGGCCTGGCAAAAAGAGCCGCCAGTATCGCACAATATTTACGCGACACTGACGCTTTAACCAGAGCCGTCAAGCTGTGGATAATAGCCGACCCCAGTGAACCAGAGCCACGACAAATACTGGCCAACATTCTAATTACTCAAGGAAAGTTTACCGAAGCGCTACCCCATTTCAAAACCGCTCTGGATCAGGGCCAAGGCAAAGCACTGCTCCTGATAACCTCTCAGCTGGGAAAAATGAGCAACACTGAGGTCACGGCCTATATTGAGCTACTCGAAGCTGTAGACATAGATAAATCCCTTAATAACGAGCGTTTAGTAGCACTGGGAATACTACAAGGTCACCTAAAACAATATACAGTAGCGCTGCAAAATTTTAATCGCGCCCTGGAATCTTCCGCCGACCTGCCTAGCGCCCTCTATCAGAAAGCCGAGACTCTGAAGAGCCTAAACCGGTATGCTGAGGCCCTATCTACTGTGCAGCTATTATTGGTAGATGCAGCTGATGATCGCCAGTACAACGCTCTGGAAATTCAGCTGCTATTTCTGCTAAAGCAGAACAAGCAGGGAATAGCCAAAATTGACCAGCTAATAATAAACAATAAAGACGACGTACCTCTGCACAATTACCTGGCGCTCACGGCACTGGATTTTAATCAATTAGACAAAAGCAAATCCATATTGGAAAAATTACTGCTGACTTCACCAGCCAATAGCAGCCCCTATTTTTACCTGGGTATTATCGCCGAGCGCAACGAGCAACCACTGCAAGCTATCGATTATTATCTAAAGGTAGACTCTGGTAGCAACTTGCTACAAGCTCACACCCGGGCCATTAGTTTGCACAAAAACGCTACAGACAAAGAAAAAGTTGAGAAAATTACCGAGCAGCTAATTAATAGCCACATAGAAAACCAAACGACTTACCTGTTGATGTTAGCCGACTGGTTAATTAAATTTGAATTTCGCCAGGACGCCATCTCCCTGTTGGATACAAATATCCAACAGCAAGGTGATAATACAGACCTTCTTTACACTAGGGCTATGTATTTAGAGCCTACCGACTTTCCCGGGGCAGAGAGAGACTTTAAGCGCCTGCTACAACTGACACCCGATAATGCCGTAGCTCTGAATGCATACGGCTATACATTAACGGTACATACCAGCCGCTATCAAGAGGCACTCACCCTGATTGAGCGAGCGCTTGCATTAGCCCCTAAAGATCCCGCCACCATAGATTCAATGGGCTGGGTACTCTACAAATTAAAACGCTATGACGAGGCAATTGTATATCTGTCTCAGGCCTATTTGCTGTATGACGATCCGGAGGTGGCATCACATTTGATTGCGGCCCTGGCCGACAACAATGATCGGGAGCGTGCCCAGGAGCTGTTTATTAAAATCAGCAACAGCCACCCGGATAACAAATTCGTCGAAAGAGCTCGTCAATCTCTAGAGAAAAAACAATGAAAAAAATAGTCAGTATATTTTTTGCCGCCATCATTATCAGTGGTTGTGCCAGCACTACCCACAATCAGAACGCAACAGCACAGCTCGAGCCGCTAAATTGGCAACAACATTTTAATAGCATGCGTTCACTAAAAAAATGGGATGCGAATGCGCAAATCGCCATAAAAATAGACAAGAAAACCCAAAAGGCCAAAATGATTTGGCAGCAAAATCAGCATAAATATGACATCAGCTTTCTCGGCCCCTTCGGACAGGCAGGCCCCAAGCTCTATGGCGACACCCAATCAGCCACTTTATTAATCCCCAAAGAGACCCCACTGACAGACACCAACACCAGCTCGCTACTGCAAAAACGTCTGGGATGGCAGCTTCCTGTAGAAAACGCTCAGTATTGGATCAAGGGAATCCCCTCTCCTTTAACCGATAGCCAACTCAGCCTTAAGGACCAGCGCTTATATACCCTTGAACAAGATGGCTGGACCATTACCTATGAGAAGTACCGACAAGTAGCCAATCAATACCTGCCCGCCAAAATGGTTATTAGTAGAGGCGATTTACGTTTATTGCTGGTGATTTACAAATGGCAAATACAACAGCCTCTGCTGGAATCTTGACCAACAGGCGCTCTAAGCTAAGCCCCAGTGGGAGCCAGAGGCCAACATATTCCTCAGGCTACCCCAACGGCTTAAATGCCAGCTTCCCTGGGCAAGTGGCGACTTGCATCCTAAGTTTTCAGCAAGCACATCACACATAAACACATACCTCTAGCTCCACACTGCCGGGCAGCCCCTTGGTGGTGGTAAGCAACGACTGCACTAGCGACAGTTAAATTACTTCACAGCTTGACCTTTGGCTGTTTTTACATCAAAATGTGGCCGCGATTTTTGGACGCCCTGTTAACGATGAATGCTTCATTATTAGAGTATTTATACAGAAGTGATTCGGCAATAATGCTCCGCTGATGATTAAATTCATTGTCGATCCAAAAACGACCAAAGCTAATAATGACAATCCCAAAAGGTATGCTGCATGTCCCAGTTAATGGTTTTTAGTGGTAACTCCAATCCAGAGCTTGCGCTCAAGGTTGTTGAGCGTTTAGACATTCCTATGGGTAAAGCCCACGTGGCACGTTTTAGTGATGGCGAAGTCAGCATTGAAATTCAAGAAAATGTTCGCGGTAAAGACGTTTTTATCATTCAATCCACCTGCGCTCCTACTAATGATAATTTGATGGAGCTAATTGTCATGGTAGATGCGTTGCGCAGAGCATCAGCTACACGCATTACCGCGGTAATACCTTACTTCGGCTACGCTCGCCAGGACAGACGACCGCGTTCAGCACGAGTTGCAATAAGCGCCCGCATCGTGGCAGACATGATTACCAATGTCGGTGTCGACCGAGTGATGACCATGGATTTACACGCGGACCAAATACAAGGGTTCTTTAGCATCCCAGTAGACAACGTTTATGGATCACCCGTATTACTCGACGATATTGTTGATCAAAAATACAGCAACTTGCTGGTTGTCTCACCCGATGTAGGCGGGGTGGTCAGAGCGCGAGCTGTGGCCAAACAACTAGATTGCGATTTAGCCATAATAGATAAGCGCCGCGAGCGGGCCAATGAATCACAAGTGATGAATATTATCGGAGATGTCAGTGGTCGCACTTGCATATTAATCGATGATATGACGGACACGGCGGGAACATTGTGCAAAGCAGCCCAGGCACTAAAAGATCATGGCGCCGATAAAGTATACGCTTATGCCACACATCCGGTATTATCCGGCCCGGCAGTTAATAACATTGAGAACTCAGCAATTGATGAGTTAATAGTCACCGATACTATCCCACTGACAGCACAGGCAGCCGACTGCAGCAAAATCCGTCAGTTGACGATTGCTCCGCTGTTAGCAGAGGCATTACGCAGAGTATCAAACGCAGAATCCATCAGTGCTATGTTTCGCTAGACGAAACGGGTACGGATAACCTCTCTTTTAACAACAATGTTAGAAGATTTTTTAACCACAGTGTTACTGGTCGCGGTTTCGCTGGAATATTATAGGTAATAAAATGAGCAATTTTACAATCGAAGCAGTAATTCGTGAAGATCAGGGCAAAGGTGCGAGCCGCCGCCTGCGTAACGAAGGTCTTGTACCTGCCGTTGTTTACGGTGGAGCCAAGAACAAAAAGCCTCTTTCACTATCTCTTATCAACAAAGATTTTGTAAAGCTGACTAACAATGACAACTTCTTCTCTTCAATCATCACTCTAATGGTCGATGGTAAAGAAGAAAAAGTAATCATTAAAGATTTACAGCGTCACCCTGCAAAGCCACTTTTGCTACACGCTGACTTCCAACGCATCACAAAATCTAACAAGATCAGCATTAAAGTGCCTATCTCGTTCATCAATTTTGAACAGTCTGTTGTAGCTAAAGCAGCCGCTAAATTTGCCGTTGAAGCTAACGTCGTTGAAGTTATCTGCATGGCAGACAAGCTTCCGGAATCTGTAACTGTTGATCTGTCTAATGTTGAAATCGGTCAGGTATTACACTTGTCAGACATCAATGTACCTGCAGGTGTAAAAGTTTCTGCACTGCGTCGCGGTGAAGATCACAACCAAAGTATCGGTTACGTTTACTCTCCACGTGGCGCTACAGCATAATAATTGCTGCACATAACTCTGCATGGTAACAGGCATGATAGACAATATTGAGTTAATAGTTGGCTTGGGTAATCCCGGGACAAAGTATTCACAAACTCGCCACAATGCCGGTGCAGAGTACGTCGAGCAGCTTGCCAGCAAGCTGCTCGTCACTTTAGCTGTCGACAAAAAGTACCTTGGACTCTACGCTAAGGCGACACTCAACGGAAAAAGCATTCACTTGCTAATTCCCACTACTTATATGAATTTAAGTGGTAGTTCTGTCGCATCACTGGCCAATTTCTATAAAATTCCAGCTGAAAACATTTTAGTTGTCCACGATGAGCTAGACATAGGCCCAGGCACTGCACGCTTTAAGAAAAGCGGTGGCCACGGTGGCCACAACGGCTTGCGGGACATTATCAGCAAACTTGGCAACAATAAAAACTTCTACCGCCTGCGTATCGGTATTGGTCACCCGGGACAAGCAAAGGATGTTGCAAATTTTGTCTTGAGTAAAGCTCCCATTAGTGAGCAGCAGATGACTCAAGCGGCAACAGATGAAGCATTGCAGAACACTGCTGATGCCATCAATGGTGACTGGAATATCGCCATGAACAAATTGCACAGTTTCAAAGCCAGTTAAATTCGCCACTCCTACGTACTTCGCCAAAAGACAGCGGCAGCGTCGCCCTCTTATCCGTAAATTCAGCTGCTAATTTAAGATTATATTTCCACAAACTTCAGCTGTGCATTACAATGGCGCTATTCAAAAATGCACTATTCTAAAATAGGCATATCAGACACTTTTTTATATCTTCTCCCAGCCCTGTATAGGGAACTCTGAGAAGATAAAGATACACTTAAGGATCAAAGATTATGGGTTTTAAATGCGGCATCGTAGGCCTGCCAAACGTCGGTAAATCAACACTCTTTAACGCGCTTACCAAAGCGGGCATCAGTGCTGAAAACTTCCCATTCTGCACTATTGAACCTAACTCTGGCGTGGTCGCTATGCCCGATAAACGACTCGACCATCTGGCCGATATAGTCAAGCCGGAAAAAGTAATTCCCACTACCATGGAGTTTGTTGACATCGCCGGTCTAGTGGCCGGAGCTTCTAAAGGAGAGGGACTGGGTAACAAATTTTTGGCCAACATTCGCGAAACCGATGCCATAGCCCACGTAGTACGTTGTTTCGAAGATGAGAACGTGATTCATGTCGCCAACAAAATCGATCCCGCTTCCGATATCGACATTATCAATTTAGAACTGGCAATGGCCGACCTGGAGTCAGTAGAAAAACAATTACTACGCAACAAAAAGCTCGCCAAAGGAGGCGATAAAGACGCGCTAGCCGCACAGGCCATGCTAGAGCGGCTACTACCTCACCTTGAAGAGGGTAAATCAGTGCGCGCCCTCGATTTAGATGCCGATGAACTGAAAATTGTGAAAACTTTTCATCTGATTTCAGTTAAACCTACCATGTACATTGCCAATGTAGATGAAGAAGGCTTTGAAAACAATCCGCACTTAGACACCGTAATGGCCATAGCGCAAGCTGAAAATGCGGTAGTCGTTGTTATCTGCAATAAACTGGAAGCTGAGATATCGGAACTTGACGACGAAGAGCGCAATGAGTTTTTGGAAGACCTGGGCATGCAAGAACCTGGACTGGACAGAGTGATACGCGCTGGTTACGACCTCCTACACTTACAGACGTATTTCACTGCGGGCGTTAAAGAAGTACGCGCCTGGACAGTCAAAGTTGGAGCAACAGCACCACAAGCCGCAGGCGTCATTCATACAGACTTTGAAAAGGGCTTTATTCGCGCAGAGGTAATCTCCTACGAGCACTTCATCGAATTTAGTGGCGAGCAAGGCGCTAAAGATGCCGGAAAGTGGCGTTTAGAAGGAAAGGACTACATAACCAAAGACGGAGATGTAGTGCACTTCAGATTTAACGTATAAAAACTTCTCGGCAGCTAGTTTCATGAGCACTATTGAGTTGGGTTGGTATTTACAAAACCGAAGCTGCCTCGAAATCACTGCCGGGTAATAGATCAGTATTTAAGCAGGGATAATGTTTTTCTAATTATTGCAGTTATTTTCTTATTTTGCTGTTGACACCAAAGCCAAAACAGAGAATAATTCGCGCCTCAAATGAAGAGGCAATGTAGCTCAGCTGGTTAGAGCATCGCATTCATAATGCGAGGGTCGCAGGTTCGAGTCCCGCCATTGCCACCATTCATTTGTTACTGGGGTATCGCCAAGCGGTAAGGCAACGGGTTTTGATCTCGTCATGCGGAGGTTCGAATCCTCCTACCCCAGCCAACTTTATCTAACTGACTGCAGATTTATTTTATCTCAGCCAAGCTTTTTAAAGTGTTGTGTCATGGAGCAATGGCAATGTAGCTCAGCTGGTTAGAGCATCGCATTCATAATGCGAGGGTCGCAGGTTCGAGTCCCGCTATTGCCACCATAAATTGTTACTGGGGTATCGCCAAGCGGTAAGGCAACGGGTTTTGATCTCGTCATGCGGAGGTTCGAATCCTCCTACCCCAGCCAATTTAAAAGCCTTAATATCATACTCTCTATTCCTACTTCCTACTTCCTACTTCCTACTTCCTACTTTCTACTTTCTACTATTATTCACTGGCATACGCACTACTCAATCCTATAATTAATCCTACATAAGTAACTTTTTATATTAATTTATCGCAAATAGGCATATAAGGGGCATTGGCGAAATATTACAAGGAGTGTAATAAATGAACGACCTGTTATTAAGCCACCGCGGCGATGACCCCCGGGAACGACCTACCACTGAATCACAGCATAAAAATATCTATATATTATTTGTCGAGTTTAGCAGTGATGAATCTAGCGCTATCATTTCCTATTTGCGACTCCATCAACTCGCCCCCAGAGGAAAGTCTGTTAGCAGCGTATCAGAAGTAGTTAGCGCCCTGAGTGAGCGCAGCTGGGACCTAGTCCTCTGTAAATCTCAACACGGCAGCTTTGATCCCTTTGCATTGAGTAAGGAGCTAACACTTTTAGAGAAAGATATACCGATTTTACAACTTATTGAACACCCTTCTGAAGAAGATATAGCAGATGGGCTCAGAAACAACATGCAAGCAGTTTTGGTAGCAGGCCAATACGATCTTATGCTTTTGCATATTCGACGTGAATACAGCCATTTAACAAGCCGCAGGAGATCCCGGCAATTACAGTTGCAACTTTCTGAAAGCCAAAAGCGCTGCCGGCACTTAATGGATAACTCCGCGCTGGCTATCAGCTTTGTCCGAAACCAAAAAATCGTCTATGCCAATCAGGCATTCTGTGATCTATTTGGCTTTCAAGTTGCCGAATTACTGCTAAACAAATCAATGCAAGTATTGGTCGCCGACCAAGAGCGCAAGGGCATGAGCAAGTTGTTTGCAACTTTCATGGACAGCGGCCAGGGAAAACAGGCTTATCAATTGCTTGCTCAGCGCTCTGATAACAGCAACTTTACCGCTCACTTAGAGCTACAGCTGATACAATTTAACAACCAAGAGTGCATTGAAATTCTCATAGACAGCTCTAAGCTATCATCACTTGGGAGTAAATTCACCGACATTGACGCTATTACCGGACTGTTCAACTTGCAATACTTTACCGATAGCCTGGAAAGTATTTTACGTCTGGCTCAACGCGGCGGTAATGACAGCCACTTGCTGTTGATTGATATCCACAACTTTAACAGCATCCGCAGCCAGTATGGAAATGAAGCAAGCCATTCCATGGTCAGAGACACCGCTGAACTATTAAATCAAGATTTCAGTAAAGCTCACCTCAAAGCGAGAATATCAGACCATCTCTTTGCCGTTATCTTCCTCGACCCCAATAGCGAAAAAACTCAAAAAATCGCCAACAGCCTCCATCATCGAATTAGCCATCAGCCGACTAAAGTTGCAGGACAAACCATCTACCTGGAATGCTCTATCGGTATCGTTACTTTATCCGATACCAGTCCCGGAACCCAGGGTGTGATTGTACGGGGGAAAAAAGCCATTGAAGAAGCACGGCAACTACCTCAGGAGCAGCCGCCAGTTATTTTATACAGCCATGCAATCAATGGCTTTAACAGACGCGAGCTACAGTCGATTGAACAGGCGCGCGAGGCTATCACCCAGCAAAAATTGCGCCTGCTGTTCCAGCCTCTGGTCCCCTTGGTGTTCAACAGTGAGCAACATCACTACGAGGTACTATTGCGCATGATAGGGGCGGATGATGAGAACATAGTGCCTGCGAGATTTCTGCCGAGTATTGGCCACGCCGATTTAAACGAACACATGGATAGGTGGGTACTGTCTGAAAGCATCAGTCAATTTCAGCAACTGGCCAAAAACCAAAAGCTAAAGTTATTTATCAGTGTTACTGACACTGTCTGGGAGAGGCAAGAACTGCTGATATGGGTGGCCGACTTGTTGCGACAAAGTAGAATTGATGCCGATCACTTAATCATCCAGTTAAGCGAGACTGAGTGTGCTAACAAACTCGTCCAAGCGAGCCATTTTGTCGCCGGTCTGCGAAAGCTCAATTGTCTGATATGCTTGAAACACTACGGCAGCACCAATGATTCACAAAATATTTTGAAAGCCATTGATCCGCACTACATTAAATTTGATGGTAGCTACATCCGCGAGTTTTCCGATCAAGAGGTTATCGACCCCGCCTTTGAGAAGCTGTTGTCCGATTTGAAAAACCGCGACAAAATAACCATAGTACCGCATGTAGAAGACCCAAAAATCATGAGTCTGTTATGGAAATCGGGGGTATGTATGATACAGGGCTACTACTTCCAGGTCCCCACTGAGGAGATGGATTACGACTTCAACAACAATTAGCATTGCTGTGCGATACAGTCGCGATTTAAACTGCTTATATTTTGGGTTTAATCGATCCCGCTAAATTTTTGACTATTAGGGCAATACTGCATTGTGAAACTGCCTCTGGTTAGCGTGAAAGAAAACCTATCTGCAGGTCCTCACCTCTAGACCCACAACAACAGTAAGATCTTCTGCTCAGTTACCTAGCTATAAAAAGCGTGGTATTAATCAACCACGCTCTTCGCAGTGAATAGCAATTTCAAATGTTAATAACGTTTAGAAGAAGCCCAGTGGATTTACATCATAGCTGACCAACATATTTTTGGTTTGCTGATAGTGTTCCAGTGCCATTTTATGAGTTTCACGTCCTACGCCAGACTTTTTATAACCGCCGAAAGCGGCATGTGCTGGATATAGATGATAGCAATTAGTCCAGACTCGTCCCGCCTGGATCTTGCGGCCCATACGATAGGCTTTATTCATGTCTCTGGTCCAGACACCTGCACCTAAACCGAACTCGGAATCGTTAGCCATTGCCAGCGCTTCTGCTTCGTCTTTAAAAGTACAGACGGAGACTACCGGGCCAAAAATTTCCTCCTTGAAAACCCGCATCGAATTATCACCTTTCAGTAGCGTCGGCTGAATATAGTAACCCGATGAATATTCATTATCTAAGGCCTCTGCTGCCCCTCCTAGCAACACTTGCGCGCCTTCTTTTTTACCTATATCAAAGTAGCTTAAAATCTTATCAAACTGCTCTGCAGAAGCTTGAGCACCTACCATAGTATCGGTGTCCAGGGGATTACCGCGCTTGATTTGCTGGGTCCGTTCAATGACTTTGGCGATGAACTTGTCGTAAATTTTCTCATGTACAAACAATCTGGATGGACAAGTGCAGACTTCCCCCTGATTAAAGAAAGCCAACACTACGCCCTCGATACATTTACTCAGATACTCATCTTCAAAATCCATCACATCTTCAAAAAAAATGTTAGGTGACTTGCCACCAAGCTCTACGGTAGAGGGGATAATATTCTCCGCCGCACATTTTAATATGTGTGACCCGACAGGAGTCGATCCAGTGAAGGCGATTTTAGCTATTCTCTTACTCGTGGCAAGAGCCTGCCCAGCCTCGGCACCATAACCATTGACAATGTTCAGCACTCCGGCAGGCAGTAAATCAGAAATCAATTCAGCCACTAATAATATTGAAACCGGGGTCTGCTCTGCGGGCTTTAAAATAACACAGTTACCCGCCGCCAGCGCCGGGCCTAACTTCCAGGCCGCCATCAGTATCGGAAAATTCCAGGGAATGATCTGTCCAACAACCCCTAATGGCTCATGGAACTGGTAGGAGACAGTATTTTCATCGATCTCGCCGATTGACCCCTCTTGAGCACGCAGACAACCTGCAAAATAGCGGAAGTGATCGACAGCTAGTGGAATATCGGCCGCCATAGTTTCACGCACTCCCTTACCGTTATCCCAAGTTTCAGCCACTGCCAGCATTTCCAAGTTCTGCTCGATACGATCAGCAATCTTTAGCAGAAGGTTTGAGCGCTCTGTTACCGAGGTGTTTCCCCAGCTCTCTTTTGCCTGATGCGCAGCATCGAGTGCCAGCTCAATATCAGCGGCGTCTGAGCGTGGAATCTGACAGAAAACGCTGCCATTTACCGGGCTGATATTATCAAAATAATTACCATTCACCGGTTCAACCCAGCGGCCACCAATGAAATTTTCATAGCGCTGCTTAAAATTTACTACAGAGCCCGGACTTCCTGGATTTGCATATAACATCTGAATTACCTCTAGTTATTTTTGTTGTCTTGTGTAATATCTTAGAGACAACAATAAAAACAACAGTACTGGCAATTCAGAATACTTGTCTGTGAGTTCAAAAATTTAATCATCTGAAAGCCACAACAGATTATTAATTCGTTGTCAGAGCAGCTGTACTGTCTCTTGGCATCACAGATAAAGATTAGTATCCGTTGTATCAATAATTACTATCAAGCTACCGCCACCAGGATAGAGCTGCTCCCTGTTTGGCCTAGCTTTGATTTAATTGAGAGGCCCTATGATCAAGGACATTTTAGAAAGTCAGAGGAAAGCCCCTCAACTCTTAGTTGAAAATAAAATCTCATTTGCCGCCGCCGATTCAGAATTGGGGATTTACGACACGTTTGAGCAGGCATCTAGGATAAAACTGGTCTCCGATCAGCTGCTTTTTTGCGGTATGGTCACTGGAAAAAAAGTCATACATGCACACAACAATGCATTTGAATGTGAGTTTTTACCCCATGAGTCTTTTGTTATGGCCCCTAACAGTCCGATCGAAATTGACTTCCCCACTGCCAGTATCACCCAGCCCACTACTTGTCTGGCGGTTGAGATCAGCACCGAGAGAGTTAACAAAGTAGTCAATGGCCTGAATGCGGACACACCGCTACTAAATTATGGTAAAGACTGGCAATACGATGCAAACTTAGTGCATACACACCACAATGGTCAAACCCAGGCACTGCTTAATCGCATCGTGCAAATCTACACTGAAAATCATCAGGACCGCAGTTTCATGATCGACCTGGCGGTAACCGAGTTAATAGTGAGATTACTACGCCATCAAACCCGTGAGTTTTTGATTGCCCACAGTAGTGCACAGCCGGACCACAGTGGCCTGAATGCCGTTGTATCTTATATCAGAGACAATTTACACGAAAACTTAAACATTGATGATTTATGCAAATTAGCCTGTATGAGCAGAACCAAATTTTTCGCCCAGTTTAAGCAGCTTTTAGGCTGCACACCGAATGACTTTCTCTATCAATTAAGACTCAAAGAAGCGGCGCAATTGTTGAAAAGCGGCGAAACTATTACCAGTATTTGCTTCGCCACAGGTTACGCTAATACCAGTCATTTCAGTCGCAGCTTCAAGTCTTTTTACGGCATGAGCCCCAGTCATTACCGAAATCGACAGGCAATAAACTAAACCCTTGTATTATGAAGTACATAAATTGGACTCTGACTGATACAAATATCAGTGCCCAGAGCCTGGCCCAACTTGTCCAGCACTAGATGTTCAGTTACAAATTTCTTTGTGCCCTGCCCATTCAACCATAATATTTCTATGCTTTTGCCGTTGCAATCACAAACTAATCGATACAACTGCTCGCTGAATTGGTATTCCAGCACAGTGCTATTTTGCAGTAGATCTAGCATCACTTTATAGGCCTGAAAAGCCGATCTTTTTCGCAGACCATCCCTACTATCAATCAAACCGTAACCAGGGGCGATAAGCTGGTGCCAATACAAGCTCTGAACTTTTCCTGTCGCAAGTGCTAAGTAATGATAGCGCAGCATGAAATTGCAGTAATCATCTTCTTCAACGCATTCGGTTTCACTGGTTGGGGCCCAGGGAGCGGTGTTGGAGATAGGCCAATTTGCTTCACTGATTATAATGTCGCTCCCAGAGCGCCAGCTGAGCTTAGTCAAAGCATACAGAAAATCAATTTTTTTACGGGTATCAAAAAACAACATTTGTCGATTTTCTGGTGCCCCCCTCCTGTCTACATACAAGAGCGCCGATACTTTATCAAACTTGATCTTAAAATGATTAAACAGTGCCCTGACTGTGAAGTGATATTCATAATCAATCACAGAAGGCCCGACCAGAGCGTAATCTGCAAATTCCCGGTCCCGAATAGTTTGCACCAACTGATAAAATCTTAAATATTCGCCAACACTAAAGAAGCCCCACTTAGAGCGATTGATGGCATTGCCGATTTGAAAATTACAGACCACACCTCTAAAAGCCGTAAAAATCAAACCTATATTTTGCTGTAATAGAATAGGGTTATCAATGTTAGCTCGATCCTGCAGAATATTGATCAATATGTGGCAATCGTTAAACTTTTTAGCGAAGTCGACATACTCTGCTAAGTTTTCAATATCCGCCAGAGGCACCCGTATTTGCAGGTTTTTACAGCCCAGCTCTTCGACCAACTGAATTTGCTGTTGACCTTTATCTAAATTGACACACAGGGCAAAAAAATTGTTGGCGACTTTCGGCTTAACTTTGAAGCATCCGCTGATAACAGCAGCCAGCGGAAAAAAGACCAAGTTATAAAAAAAAAGAGGCAAGTAATCGGCCAAATGTTTATGCCGCATCATTTTTTTGTATTTTTTATCTTTGATAATACAAGGCTGATCGGAGTAGTTATCCCAGACAAATTTATTTTTCATGGCGACCTGAATTAATCATTGACTGGCATGCCTTTCAACCGCTTTTTGAAGTTTTTAATGCGTTTATTTTTATGATTATAAAACTGTGCTAGCTGCTGGCACTTTGACGGTTCGAACTCAGCTAGCTTGGCATACTCTAGCATAATCAGATTAAGGTCGGCGTCGCTGGCCCAGAGCATGGCGAAATTACGCATCCTATCCTCAAAAGACAGCTGCTTAAAATCCATACGGTTGAGATCTATAATTTTAAAGATATAGCGGTCACCGACCTGTTTTATTAAGATATTACCAGGGGAATAATCCCGGTGTAGAATTCCCTGTTGATGTAATTCGAAAGTAAATTTGGCGAAGGCCTTATAGATGGCTTCTCTTTCGGGATAGTTATTGTCTGTTAGTGGAGCTCTGATGGTAAAGTCATAGTCAAAGTGTTCGCAGATAAAGTAGCTGTTAGCAATTAGTCCATTTTGATGAAGTTCAATGAAAGCGATAGCTTCGGGGACAAAATTGGCGATTTCCAGCGAGTACTGATAAGAGCGTTTAGCTTTTGAAGTCCTCAAAAAACTGTACATAATACGATTGATAAAATGAGGTTTTTTAAAGGATTTAACCACTAATTCAGTACCTTTATACTGAACTTTTTTTATGGTATTACGACCCTCTTGTAGTATACATTTACTGCGATCAAACTCAGTTTCAATCACAGCTAACAGCGATGAGCACCCGGGAAATTTAGGGTTTACTTGGTATTTCATTTTCTGCTGATAATTCCTTTGCCTGGATCACTCATTGGGTCTGCCATGTTATACATATTCAACTACAGATGCGATTATAAGCTATCACTCCACTGATTTAATTGTTCCACAGTAGCCCCTACTCCACCACAGACGATCACTAAAATATTTTTCTTATTGAGCAAAATTTCAGACTGTTGATAAACAGCTGCCAAACTCGCTCCACAAGCAGGTTCCACTAATACTCTATGCTGATCCAAAAAGCTTAAGCAGGCATCAACAGCTTGTTTGTCACTTACGACCAAAGGACTGATCGAGTACTCTCGCAATAGTGAAAAGGCCTGCCCGGCGACTTTAGTTGCCCCCAGAGAAGTTGCTATACTGGAAATGGCTGACAGACCAATATGCTCTTTTGCAACAGCAGCCACGGCTAGGGAGTCTGCACCTTTGGTCTCTACTGCCAGGATCGGTATGTCCTGCCAATCATTACGTTGTAATCCGGCCACTACACCACTTAATAATCCGCCACCGCCAACCGAAAGGACAATGACGTCTGGTCTGACTCCCGCCGCTTTAACTTCATCAATGAGGCTTGCGTGCCCTTCCCATAAGTAGGGGTCATCAAAGGGATGAATATACACTGCCCCCTTTTGAGCTAAAGACATTGCATGCTGGTGGGCCTCTATCCATATACTCCCATGGACAACCACTGTAGCACCTTCTTGCTCCATCAAATCAATGGCTTTTTGTTTCGTGGTTACTGGTACCACCACAGTGACAGGAACCTTTAAACAACGCCCTGAATAGGCGACAGCCAGACCGGCATTACCTCCTGAAGAGGAAATAAATTCAGTAGCACCTTCGGCTGCGTATTGACTACAGGCGAAGCCTACTCCCCTGGCTTTAAAAGACCCACAAGGTTGTAGAGCCTCCATCTTCAACCAGACTTTGGCCTGAAGATTTTTACCTACTGATAGAGATTCAATTAATGGGGTCTGGATATGTATTGTCATTGCCAACCTATAGAAGAAGACTTAGTGCACGGTAGGTACATCGGCTGTTACTGCTAAATAAATAACTGAACTGCCAAGCCTGTTAGATTCTTGATATCAATTCTAAAATGCGGCAACTGCAGTTGCCGTAGACCTATATTCAGAGATTTAAACTCATAATGCAATAGTCATTAATCGCTGAGTAAACTATTATCTATTTCATTATCATGTAGCACTTGCTCAGGTAGCTCACTGGCCAAGTCTCTGGTGTTTTTCTGCACTGTCACTACAGCGAACAAGCTCAGCAGAAAAGACATAGCATAGAAACCTTTTTCACTGAGCAGCATTTGCGCATTAATCAACCCTATCACTAAAAGAGTAATAGACGCGGCAAAAGAGGCCCAGCAAATAGTGGTAAATACACCCGTGACAGCAATGCCCTCCTCAAGATCACGCACTGTTTTTTGCAAGCTAACGGCTGAGAACAACGCCAGTAAAAAGACCGCAAAATAAAAGCCTTTTTCACTCAGCAGTATTTCGGCATTGTACAATCCCAATAAATACCCGGCAGCGCCGATTGCCAGGGTCACTAAAGATGCGATTTTATAAGTATTGCTAGGGTGCTTTATAACAGTGTCTTTTGTTTGCATGATCAGGATCCTTTTTATGTTGTTTGCTGTTAAAACCAACATATCTGGATGGATCACTAGATGCTACTTGTTCCTGTTTTGGCTAGTATGAGTAATCTTTAAGTAGCGTATTTATAGTCTTTTGAACTGAGTATTGTACGAGGAGCTTCAAAGTATATGGAGTGGGTGCAAAGTGTTGGTTCAAAAAATTTCAAATCCAGCCAATAACACTTATTGATTGAAAGTACGGTCATCGGCTTTAAAGCTTTAATAACAAAAACTTTAGTAACCAAGAGCAGCTTAAGAAGCGATTTCCGGTAGAGATGCATTACCGCAAGCTTGGCGTGGAAGTGCATTAGGAAAGCGCAAGCGCACTACGGAGCCTTCAGCGAATAAAGAGTTGATACGAAGCATGCTTCTAAAGCATCAAAAAACTCCCCTACTATCACGTCTATGTGAGAGTACCGTCATCGCCAAAAAACACAAATAAAAAAGAGCAGCTTTAGAAGCAATTCCCGGTAGTGATGGGCAACCGCAAGCTTGGCGTGGTAAACCTTAGCTGAAGGCGCAAGCGCCGCTACGGATTTTTTGATACGAAGCATGCTTCTAAAGCATCAAAAAACTCCCCTACTATCACATGGTATTCGCAGCAACAAGTTGCGCTCTTTTACCTCCCATGTGAGAGTATCTCATCGCCTTTTAGCTTTAATAACGAAAAAACCCCCAAGTACGAAGTACTTGGG
>MAAB01029633.1_pt1 | contig 39028 bp, 30 predicted proteins | sample 1115991 | NCBI WGS metagenome assembly MAAB01 (sample SAMN04961124, study PRJNA320927) | seawater metagenome | isolation source: sample BD02T18 sea water enriched with oil for 18 days | place: USA:Gulf of Mexico | collected 2013-07-27 | reverse complement strand
AAGGAAAATGTGGCGAAGGTAAAATGAAAGACGCCAAAAAAGGTAAATGCGGAGAAGGAAAATGTGGCGAAGGTAAAATGAAAAGTGCCTCAAAAGGTAAATGCGGAGAAGGAAAATGTGGCGAAGGTAAAATGAAAAGTGCTGCAAAAGGTAAATGTGGTGAAGGAAAATGTGGCGAAGGTAAAATGAAAAGTGCCACAAAGGGTAAATGTGGTGAAGGCAAATGTGGCGAAGGTAAAATGAAAAGTGCCTCAAAAGGTAAATGTGGTGAAGGAAAGTGTGGCGAAGGTAAGTCAAAAGATAAAAGTAAAAAATGCGGTGGCTAATTAATTCACTCTTTACCAACTAAAAAAAACGAGCTTCAGGCTCGTTTTTTATATTGAGGCAAAACACTTTGATAAAAGCCTTTAAGTTGCTACTGAATTACGGTTTGTTAGCTATACTGTAATATGGGTTTCTAACGTAATCGAGGTTATTATGAACATATCAACAAGGCTGACCCGCTATTTAATTGATAAAAATATTCCCTATCAAGAAATTGGCCATTTTCATTCAAATAGCTCTATTGGAACCGCTATCTCATCAAATATTTCATTAAGTGAAATTGCTAAAGTCGTTTTGCTGAAAAACCATGAGGATCGAAAGCTAATGGCAATTTTGCCCGCTGATCATAAAATTAGTTTGTCAGCTCTTAATGAGCGCTTACATGGACAGTATCGCCTGATGAAAGAACAAGATGTTTACCAGCTATTTTCTGACTGTAATTTAGGCGCAATACCTCCAGCAGCAGATGCCTACAATATGAATATGGTTTGTGATGAAAAGCTTGATAAGTTATTAAATGTATACCTTGAGGCTGGTGATCATGAAACATTACTTTGTGTCGATCAGGAAGGGTTTCATGCTCTTATGACTTCAGGTAAGCATATGAACTTTAGCCATCAAGTATTTCATTAGCAAATGTATTAGCGCATGTGGTTAGTGTGTATAATAACTACCACATGCTTTTCTACGGGATATCACTTTGAACAATAATGATGTTTTACGCCGCTTGCGTTATACCTTTAACTTTAATGATAAAAAAATGGTGGCAATCTTTGCCTCCGCAGGCGAGGATGTTACTCGTGAACAGATAAGCCAATGGCTTAAAAAAGACAATGATAGTGATTTCGTTGCATTAATTGATTCTAAATTAGCTGTTTTCTTAAATGGCTTCATCAATGAAAAGCGTGGTAAAAAAGCAGGAACTCCGCCTGTACCAGAAAAGCAATTATCGAATAATATTATTTTAACCAAACTTAAAATTGCACTGAACTTGCAAGCAGAGCAAGTCATTGCATTATTAGAAGAAGTTGACTTTCGAATCAGTAAACCAGAGCTAAGTGCATTCTCAAGAAAAATTGATCATAAACACTATCGCGAATGCAAAGATCAAGTCTTGCGAAACCTTTTACAGGCTATTGATAAAAATTATCATGTTGAAAGAACAGGGAAAATCGTTAAGCCAGCTTCTTCTATTTCAAAAGGCACTACTGCTAATTCGAAACCTAACCAAAATAAAAAGGGTTATGTTAAGAAGAAAGTCGACAAAGGCGCACCTGCATCACCTTGGGTTGAAGGCGCAAGACCTAATGCAAGTAATATTTATGTTAATCCCAATAGCACTTCCACTTCTAAACGTCAAAAACTTAAGTTGTCAAAGTAAATAGCACCTTGGCACTTAAACTATACGTTCGTGCTAATTTAGCATTACATTGGGATCATTTTGTTACGTAAAATATGTATGTTTGCCCTATATACTGAAATTGTTATAGGGTAATATTCGCGGCAAATTAGTTTCAAAAAATTGAAAAGTTGTATATGAATATATTAGTTGTTGATGATAATAAGTCTGTTCAAGAAAAACTTGCATCACTTATTATTTCACAAGGACACAATGTTGATCTAGCCGTTAACGGTTTAGATGCATTAGGAAAAGCACAAAAAGGAAATTATCAACTCTTTGTTATTGACCATTTAATGCCGTTGATGAATGGTGTACAGCTTACTAAAAACCTTAAGTCTAATCAGTTATTCTCAGCAATTCCTGTGTTTTTCATGACTACGCAAGGTTCACACACCGTCAAAGAACTCGCTGAATATAACCTTTTTGATAAGGTTATTGATAAACCTATCGATGAAGAGAACTTTCTTGCTATTCTATCTGAATTTTCAAACATTAACTTTGAAAGCAATACACTGATAGCTAATTCATAATTTTATCTAACTAACCATTTTATCGGTATAAAAGATGGGGAAATTGTTTTATGCTCAGCATATCTATCTATTAACTTACTTTTAGAAACCAAAAATATTGGTTTTACCTTGGTATTATGAATAAAACACAGCAACAACAACTCATCAATGCAATCCATACTATTCCTGATTATCCTGTTGAAGGCATCATGTTTCGTGATGTTACTAGCCTATTAGAGGACGCAGAAGCTTTTAAGCTTGTGATGGAGCTTTTAGAGAACAAGTTCAAAGACAAAGGCTTCACTAAAATCGTTGGCACGGAAGCACGTGGTTTCCTTTTTGGTGCGCCGTTAGCGTTGGCCTTAAATATAGGTTTTATTCCTGTCAGAAAACCAGGCAAGCTACCTAGACCTACACACTCTCAAGCTTATCAGCTGGAGTATGGTGAAGATATTTTAGAAATTCATCAAGATGCATTAACTCCTGACGATAATGTTCTGATTATCGATGACTTATTAGCAACGGGTGGCACCATAGGGGCAACAACAAAACTTATTCGTCGTTTAGGTGCAAAAGTACAGGAAGCAGGCTTTGTTATCTCTTTACCAGACTTAGGTGGTGAAAAATGCCTTGCAGAGCTAAATATTACTCCTTATTCTTTGATACAATATCAAGGCGAGTAGTTTGTCTGAGAATCGAAAAGTAATTTAATATGAGTTATCAAGTCCTAGCAAGAAAATGGCGCCCTAAGAACTTTCAACAATTGATGGGTCAAGAGCATGTTGTTAATGTGCTCGCAAATGCTTTATCTCAAGAGCGTTTGCATCATGCTTACCTCTTTACGGGGACACGAGGAGTTGGTAAAACCACTATAGCGCGGATTTTCGCTAAGAGCTTAAACTGTGAACTGGGTATTACAGATAAGCCTTGCGGACAGTGTGACGCTTGTATTGACATTGACCAAGGTCGTTTTGTTGATCTATTGGAAATAGATGCCGCGTCAAAAACCAAGGTTGATGATACTCGAGAGATTCTAGATAACGTTCAATATGCGCCTAGCAGAGGTCGATTTAAGGTTTACCTGATAGATGAGGTACATATGTTATCTCGTCATAGCTTTAATGCATTATTAAAAACGTTAGAAGAGCCTCCTGAGCATGTTAAGTTTATTCTAGCGACAACCGATCCACAAAAATTACCTATTACCGTATTATCACGTTGTTTACAGTTTCATTTAAAGGCGTTAACGGTTAAGCAAATTGAAGATAAGCTTGCTGAGATACTGTCCCAAGAACAAGTAAGCCATGAGCAAGGTTGTTTAACTTTGTTAGCTAAAGCAGCACGCGGCAGTATGCGAGATTCACTCAGCTTAACCGACCAGGCTATTGCTCAAGGGCAAGGGAGTATTAGTCTAACTAATATACAACAAATGCTCGGAGGCATAGATCAAAACTGGGTTTACCAACTGTTAATTGCCTTACTAAAACAAGACAGCCAAGCTTTACTGGTTTTATCTCAAGAGATAGCCTCGTATGCGCCAAGCTATAGTCGTTTATTTGCTGAATTAATTCAGTTATTTCATCAAATTGCTTTAATGCAGATAGTTGAACAACATTTCGATTTACCTGCAGACTTATTAGCTTTATTAAAAAAGTTTAGTCAATCCATGTCTGCTGAAGATGTACAACTTTATTACCAAATCAGCCTTAATGGTCGCAAAGACCTGCCATATGCTTTTGATGAACAAGCCGCTTTTGATATGACATTATTGCGACTACTTGCTTTTAAACCAATGCAAAAGTCACAACTTACTGAACAATCAAGCAGTGGAAATGTTGAAAAAGTTGCAGCGATTAACTTCGATGATGTTGATTTATCAAAGTCGACGGAAAGCCTTTCAAATGGTGTTGAAGTGATTAATGCTATGCAGGTAGAAGCCGTTACTGACAATATAACAGAAGCTAAGATTGCCGACTCTGTTGTTCTGTCAGATAATGCTCAGCACGCTGAATTAAACGAGCAAATGCTTGCTATTGAACAACAAGCTGATGATCTTAAACAAAGTGAAAGCAAGCCAGTAAAACAAGCCCCTGTGCAGCAAGTCATTTCACATGAAGTAAGCACTCCAGAACACGCGCCTGCGGTAGTAAGTCAAAGTGAGCAACAAAGTACACCGGTTGTGATGCCTAAAGAGCCAGAAGGACAGCTGAGCCCCCAGAGTCACGTAGGCTCTGTTCTTGCGACTCGAAATATGTTGCGAAGTCGTAAGAAAGAGTTGGAGAAGCAAACAAAAAAGTCCAGTGACGCAACTCTGCGTCAACTTAATGCAACTAACACTGATAAAGAGAATAGCCCTGTAGTAGAACAAGCGGCATCAACTGAAAGCTTAGTCAATGCGCCTGAGCCTAAGGTACCATTTCATCAAGATTGTATCGATCCCGCAAAAGTAACTAAAGCGAATCAAGTCGATAAGTGGGCGCACATGATTGATTCAATGCAGCTTACCGCACGTATTCGTCAACTAGCTATACACGCAACTATTAGTGAGAACTCAACTGATGATAATTTGATCCTTCAATTGGATCAGGCAACTAGACATTTAAGTACTGAAGTAGCTCACCAACAATTACAGAGCTATATTTGTGAGTTTTTATCTAGAGAAATTACCGTTACACTGAATATCGTGGAGGAAACGGTTGCAGATCCTTACCAGATCCAAGCTCAAATTAACGACAAACGTCTTGAGTATGCCAAAAACTTATTAAAAGAGGATGTTGTGGTGATTGCCTTACAGGAAAATTTTCAAGCAAGTTTGAATGAAGAGAGTATTTCACCACGTTAAAATGAAATCGTTACTGTAGAGGTGTGTTTTGTACAGATATTATTCTAGTGGGATAAATTCATTTCATTTGCATTCAAAATACAATGCATTTCAGGTAAAATAGCTGAATATAATATATAAAATAGTCAACCTAGCAATATTGGAGAATATCATGATGAAAGGCGGAATGGGCAACTTAATGAAGCAAGCCCAACAAATGCAAGCCAAAATGGCGAAAGCGCAAGAAGAACTAGCGCAAATGGAAGTTGTTGGTGAAGCTGGCGCAGGCATGGTGAAAGTAACTATGACAGGCAGTCACAGTGTACGCCGTGTAGAGCTAGATGAAAGCTTAATGGACGATGATAAAGACATGATTGAAGATTTACTTGCTGCGGCAGTAAATGATGCTGTGCGTCGTGTAGAAGAGCAAAATAAAGATAAAATGGGTGCGCTTACTGGTGGTATGCAATTACCTCCAGGGATGAAAATGCCGTTCTAAACTTCTTTTTCTAGAAAGGTTTTCGCCCATAAAAAAGCTCAAGATTATCTTGAGCTTTTTTGTTTTTGAATTGTATTTAATACTCAGTTATTGCAATATTTGATTTAGATAAGCGGCGGCACCGATTAAGCCCGGCTGGCTTTCGGTAATAACATAAGTCGGGATTCCCTCATTTAAATGAGACATGCGGCCTTTAGTTTCAAATCTCTCCCTAAATTCACTACTTTCTAAATATTCGGTAAATCTAGGTACTATACCCCCAGCAATATATACGCCGCCAAAAGAGCCAGTAGTTAACGCTAAGTTACCAGCAAAACTACCTAAAACCTTACAAAACTGCGACAACGCCTGTTGGCAAGTAGGACAAGTACCAGCTATGGCTTGAGTACTAATCTGTTTAGCTGATAGTTTAGTTGGCTCTGCACCTGCCGATTCTTGATTATTAATAACAACTAATGCTTGGTATATTTGTTCCAAACCATAACCAGAAAGTAGTTGTTCATATGAAAGTCGTTTTTTTGTGGTTTTTAACTGTTGAAATATTTTTACATCAAGTTTATCTACAGGTGCAAAATCAGTGTGACCACCTTCACCGCCAAGACAATACCAATGATTGTTAATATTGACTAAGTTAGCCACACCCAGGCCAGTGCCAGGACCACAGACCGCAATCGGTTGTTTATCTGCTGTTTCACCTCGACCTATTTTTATTTTTTGCTGATCATTTAATAAGGGAATGGCCATGGCGATTGCCGTGTAATCATTTATCAGTGTCAGGCTATTTAAGTTTAGATCTTCTTTAAGTTGTTTTTGTGAGAATTTCCATGGCAAATTTGTCATAGATATCGAATCTGTATCGACAGGGCACGCTATGGCTAAACAAGCATTCACAGTTGCGTTTAGTAATGATTTTTCTTTCAAATAATGATGAATCACATTGGTTAAATGTGGAAAATCTTGGCACTGATAAGTTTTAATCTGCAAGATATTATTGTTTTTATCAGTGATGGCTAATCTGATATTAGTACCACCGATATCAGCGACTAAATTAATTACTTGGGTATTTTGTGAATTCATCATCTTTTGTAATACTTCTCGTTCAAATGTATTTATTCTTCAATTGTCTTAGGAATTGAAAACAACTGAATCTCTGGTAATTAGCGTTGGCTCGAAAGAATGGGTAATTGATATATTTTTTTGTTGATATATGTTTTTTAACACTAATTTTGCAGCCATATGACCCATTAAATTTACTGGGTTATCTATAGTCGTAAGCTTAGGGTAGGTATGTTGAGCAAAAATGATATTATCAAAGCCTATGATTGATAGGTTTTTAGGCAAGGAAAAACCCTGCTCTCGGGCGAAGGTTATAGCGCCTGAAGCCATTTCATCATTGGCACAAATTAAGGCACTAAATGTCTGTTTACTGCTGATAAAGTACTTTAAACCGTCACTGCCACCTGTTTCCTTAAAGTCGCCTTCAAAATAAAGCGTATCGCTAAAAGCAATATTATTTTCAGCAAGTGCACGTTTATGACCAGCTAAACGGTTCTGCGAATCGGCCTTAAATTGGGGGCCTGCAATGTAAGCGATCGCTGAATGACCTTGCTGAATAATAGAGTTGGTTGCTAAGTAGCCACCCAGTTCATTGTTTAAGCTAATGCATTGATCTTCTAAACCTTCGACTAGACGACTCATTAAATAAATGGGTGTTTTACCTTTGTTTAGCTCAATAATATAATCATCGCTCACGGCTTCAACGTGCAAGATAATGGCATCACAATTCCTGCTGATGAGAAATTCTATGCCGTCTTTTTCTTTATCTTCTTCACTGTGACCTGTGGTAATAATGACGTGTTTTCCTGCTGCTCTTAATTCGGACTCAATACCCGCCATCATTTGACCAAAGAAAGGACCGTGTAATTCAGATACTAATATGCCGACACTGTTGCTTCTGTTTGATGCTAGAGACTGTGCAATGGAATTTGGTCTATAGCCAAGTTCACTCATAGCTGCCAATACTTTTTGGCGGGTTTTGTCACTGACCCGTGAATTTTTATTTATCACACGAGAAACAGTTGCTAAAGAGACACCTGCTAGTTTTGAAACTTCGTATATTGTCGCCATGTTATTCCTAAGTTGAGCAATTTAGTTGTAAATGCATTGAACTGTAATGTCAAAATTCTAGCATATTTACCAATATCTTAACTAGACGCAGCCTTTATTTCCCCTTGGATTTGGACTACTCTGTGCTCTGTTAAGGTGTATTTTCGCATTACCCAAGCTACGGCAAGTGAGCCTAAAGCGGGTAATACAGTAAAAGATAGTAATAAACCTTGCTTAGTAGCACCACTTTGTTCTATATCGGCTTGGTAACCATAAAAAGTTAATAACCATCCAGCAAGTGCACCGCCGATAGCTATACCCATTTTGATAAAAAATATCACACCGGAGTAAACTAAACCGGTGACCCTAATACCTGTTTTGTTATGACCATAGTCAATAGTATCCGCCATTTTCGCCCATAAAAGCGGAGTTGCCATATCAAGAAAAAACTTCCATGCAATAAATGCGACAAATGCAAGAATAATTTGATCGGGAGTTATAAGAAAACTTGCTAGGCATATCACTGCAGATATTGCTTGCAATGCTATATAAGCTTTTATTTTGCAAACACGTTTAGCAAGTGGCTGTGCGAGTGCGCAACCTATCATACTTGCGATAACCCCTAAGGTTAAAAAAGGGGTGATTAAATCTTCACGGCCGAGAAAGTATTTTACGTAGTAGACGGCAAGCGTAAGGCGCAATACTTGCCCAGTAAGCAAAAATAAAGAGGCAAGACATAATATGCGCCATTGGTCGTTTTTCCACAATGATTGCAGGTTCTCTTGCATCGATGAGTGTTGGTTTTCTGGGCGCTTTACACGCTCTTTCGTTCCTAAGAAGCACAATAAAAATAAGATGACCCCGAAAGTACTCATGGCAACCATGGTTAACTGATATCCCTTAGCGGCATCACCCTCACCGAACCATTCCACCATCGGCATAGTGGCTGAAGCAACAATAACCCCTCCCAACATACCAAAAACAAAACGATAAGATTGCACTGTGACTCGCTCTTTTGCATCTGCAGTGATAACACCGCCCAAACCGCAGTAAGGGATATTGATTGCAGTATATGCGATCATAAGAAGAGTATAAGTGACAAAAGCATAGATTACTTTGTCATTGCCCGTTAAATCTGGTGTGGTAAATGCTAGTATGCTGATCAAAGCGAAAGGCAATGCTAACCATAATAAATAAGGACGGAATTGTCCCCATTTTGTATCGGTCTTGTCAGCTAAGTTTCCCATTATAGGGTCGGTAACGGCATCAATGATCCTTACGAATAGAAACATAGTACCAACGACTGCTGGAGATAAACCAACAACATCAGTATAAAAAAGTAACAAGAACATCATAACGGTTTGAAATATGATATTACTGGCGGTATCACCTAAGCCATAAGCAATTTTTTCTCTTACACTAATCATTAATATTTGACCTATTGTTTATTCAGTCGTGACGAGATTTGAATATGTATATTTAACAGTCAACTGCTGATAATCCTTAAGCAGTGATTAACTGAGCTCTGCGTTGAATTAATTCATCACCAATTTGTTGATTCTCTTTGCTGGTTAATGGGTAGAAAAACATTAATACCGCACCAGCAAAAGCAAAGGTAGCTGGTATCCAACTCATTAACAGTTGCATGCCCGGCAAAGATGCTTCAATCGTTGACTTGTCCATGCCGTCATAGCCATAACCAGCAAGTACCACTAGCACTAATGCACCGGCAAAACCTCCGCCTGTTTTTTGAACAAATGTTCCTGCTGAGTAGATAAGGCCTGTTGCACGACGGCCATTCTTCCATTCTGAATAATCAGCAGAATCACCCAGCATGGTAAAGAATAATGTTGGCATCATTGCTGCGAAAAATTCTGCACTACAGCCTAAAATAAAAATCGCATTCAGGTTACCTTTAGGCACCCAATAAAAGGCAACGGTGAGTAAACCACTGAGAATAAGTGACACGATGAACAATTTACGCTTGCCTAATCTTTTTGAAAAATAATCTGTTGATAGAGCGCCTAAAATGGATACCACTAACAAGGCTATAAAATATTTACCTGCAATGAGTTCATCGCCTACTTGGTATTTAAAGTAATAAGCAATAGTTCCGTATTTTATACCGTTGAACATCATGGTTAAAAAACCTATACCTAGCAGAATTAACCAAGGTTTATTGGTCAATAAATCAACCATATCTCTTTGTGTACCACTCATGTTATCAACGGGGTCTTTAGTTAATTTTTTAATCAATAACCACATAGCAGACATGACAATTACAAAAAATATGCCGCTATAAATATCGCGATAATAGAAAAATAATGTTACCGATAATAAGGGCAAAATAATAAAGGGTAAATTCTTCAGTAAATCAGTCAATTCTGATTTTAAGCTCACTGATTCATCTATTTCTGGGGATATACGTTCTTTAGTGCTAGTAAATGTTATAACCATTAATACTATCAAGATTGCAGCGAATAAATACATGGTATATTTATACCCTATAGCATCATTGCCGTTACCAAAATAAGCGACTAAATCAGGTAAAAACCCCATCACGAGCAAACCGCCTGCGAATGCACCTGCAAAACGAAAACCTGATAGACTAGTGCGTTCTGTATCACTCGGTGTCATTACTCCCATTAATGCTGAGTAGGGGACGTTATTTAGTGTGTAAGCTATCGTTAAGCCAATATAAGTTACGTAAGCGTAAATAAGCTTACCTGTATAACTTAACTCTGGTGTGGTGAAGCATAAGATCATAAATAATGCTAAAAAAGGTGTAGACCATAAAATCCAAGGACGGAATCTCCCCCATTTAGTATTTGTTCTGTCAGCTATCATCCCCATAATAATATCAGTTACACCGTCAGATAAACGCACCACTAAAAATAGCATTGCTGCTGCAGCAGCAGTTAAGCCAAAAGTGTCAGTATAAAAAACAGCAAGGTAGGCTAATGCGCCACGCCAGACTAAATTTGCGGCGGCATCGCCCATGGCGTAACCTACTTTTTCATAAAAGGGTAATTTAGTCATATAAATTCCAATCATTCAGGTTTAATACTAGCTTTATCTACTTGTTATTAAAGCTTTATAGGCAATTCCGCTATTTTTAATTGTTCTTACTTGAGTATCGTAATCTACGTGCACAATGCCAAAGCGTTTTAAATATCCTTCAGCCCATTCAAAGTTGTCCATTAAGCTCCAAGCAAAATAGCCTTTAACTGATACACCTTGTGCTATAGCGTCATTAACGGCATTTAGGTGTTGTTGATAGTAATCTACTCTATCTTGATCGTTTACGACACCATCGGTGATTTCATCAGCCATTGCCGCACCATTTTCAGTGATATAAATCGGAGGCAGTGTGTACCTTTCATTAAGGGAAACTAATAATTCGGTAAAAGCCTTGGGATATATTTCCCAACCAATATCGGTACGTGGCTCTGGTGGAGCAATTTGTAAAAAATGCTCATCTGCATCGGCACGATAAATTGCTCGGGTATAAAAATTAACACCTAAGAAATCCATCTTGTGGGCAATTATTTCCATATCACCTTCATGTATAACAGGTTGATGTTCAGTGGGGAGCTGAGATAAAATCTGAGGATACTTTCCGTCAAATAATGGTTTGATGTACCACTGATTAAAATAATCATCTGCGTAGGCTGTTGCTTTGATATCTTCTAAAGACTTTGACTCAGGGTAACAGGGAGTAAAATTAAGTACGATACCATTTAATGAGTTAGGACTATTTATAGCTAATACTTTCATGGCCAAGCCATGAGCAAGTAACAAGTGATGTGCTGCCTTTTTGCCAAATTCTTTACCGACAATACCAGGCGCGTGGACGCCAACTTCATAGCCTAAAAAAGCACTACAAAAGGGTTCATTTAGTGTTGCGTAGGCATGTACTTTATTACTAAAAGCTTTTGAAATTAAATCTACATAGTCTCTAAATTTATAGGCCGTTTCGCGATTTAACCAACCGCCTTTATCTTCTAAATGTTGCGGTAAATCCCAGTGGTATAGCGTGACAAATGCTTTGATTTTATTGATTTCTAATTGCTCTAAAATATTGAGATAATAATTAACACCGGTTTGGTTTATCTCACCTGATTCGGTGATTACACGTGGCCAAGAGATAGACAATCGGTAAGCATCAACCCCTAATGAATTAATTAACTCAATGTCATCTTGCCAGCGAGTAAAATGATCACATGCTATCTCACCATTTGAACCATCGGCAATTTTATTTGCGGTATTACAAAAAGTATCCCAAATACATGGAAGTCGAGAGTCTTTGCCACCTTCAATTTGAAATGAAGCAGTTGCTACACCATAAATGAAATCTTTTGATAACATTTCAGATTGAGCGGGTAGAGTTAGTTTGACAGTCATGAATGATATACCTTTTTCTTTAAGCCAAGCTAATTTGGCTATTATCTGTGTTTATTTTTATGATTTTATTTTTAAGTAAGCACTTATAAAAAGGTTGATAAAAATATCAGGATGTTCTTTAATGTAATCATGTAAGCGCTTACATTTAGATTAGAGCTTTATAAGAGTGAGGTCAACAACTTTCATTGGTTTTTAGCTTTTGCTTAGTTAAGTCGCTTAAAAATAAGCTTTTAATTGTCTTGCTATATAACGGGTGTTAATCGTTACCGTTGTTCAGTAAGTCATATCATTAAAAGTTAAAACCTAAAGCAAATAAATATTAAAGAGGAAATTATGGCAATGCATTCAAATACAGGTACATTCAATCAGGTGAGTGATGTACCGCAAAACAATAACTATACTTTTGCACTAACGTCATTAACCTCCTTGTTTTTTATGTGGGGCTTTATAACCTGTTTAAATGATATTTTAATTCCACATTTAAAAGGTGTCTTCGATTTATCATATAGCCAAGCCATGTTGGTACAGTTTTGTTTTTTTGGTGCCTATTTTCTGGTTTCACTGCCAGCAGGCATACTTGTTAAAAAGCTTGGTTATCAAAAAGGTATAGTATTAGGTTTGGTTATCGCTGCTATTGGTTGCTTATGCTTTTATCCTGCAGCAAGTATGCACAGCTATCCTGTTTTCTTAATGGCATTATTTATTTTGGCTAGCGGTATTACCTTATTACAAGTATCCGCCAATCCTTATGTCAGCATGTTAGGTGAGGCCAAAACAGCTTCTTCTCGTTTAACCATGACGCAAGCTTTTAATGCTTTAGGCACTACGGTAGCACCATTTTTTGGCGCTTTCTTAATTTTGGATCATGCGGCAGAGTCAATGTCTGCGCAAGCCTCGGCAGAAGCTGTACAGCTTCCTTACATTTTTTTAGCTGCCATGCTGCTAGTGCTTGCAGCCATTTTTGCTTGGTTAAAGCTGCCAAACTTATCGGTAAATGAAGAACAAGATCAAAAAGACTTAACTAAAGATGCAGGTAGTGCTTGGCAATATAGTCACTTAGTACTCGGTGCAGTTGGTATTTTTGTTTATGTTGGCGCTGAAGTTGCCATTGGCAGTTTTTTGGTAAGTTTTTTAGCTGAACCAAGTATTGCAGCCTTAGATGAACCAGAGGCAGCAAAGTATATTGCTTATTATTGGGGGGGGGCCATGGTCGGTCGGTTTATTGGTGCAGTCGTAATGCAAAAAGTCGCCGCAGGTAAGGTGCTATTTTTCAATGCTACTATTTCCATCTTGTTGATTTTAATTGCTATATTTTCCTCTGGTACACTTGCTATGGTGGCGATTTTACTGGTTGGCCTCTTTAATTCCATTATGTTTCCAACAATTTTCAGTCTGGCAATTAATGGCTTAGGTAAGCATACCAGCCAAGGCTCAGGAATTTTATGTTTAGCTATTGTTGGTGGCGCGATTATTCCACTCTTTCAAGGCCTTCTTGCTGACAGTATCGGTGTTCAGCCTGCATTTTTCTTACCCATTTTATGTTACTTCTTTATCGCTTATTACGGCTTATCGGGCAGTAAAGTAAAAGAGATTATTAACTAAAGGAGGCTCTCTCTTTCATCGATTAAATTTTAACAATTAATGACAATAATTAACGAAAGTAAGAAACAATCACATGAAATATATAATAAAAACTACAACTCTTAATGCTAGAAGCCGTGTAAGCATTCTATGTGCAACTATCACATTGTTATTTGCTGGATGTAATGGCAATAAACAAGACGTTAACTCGAACATAGTACTTGAGAAGGCAGCAGCAATATCAAAGACATCATCCTCTATAGAAATATGGCCAGAACTCGATATTGCCGTGAAAACTGACGCGGACACTGAAGCTAAAGTGGCATCACTGTTATCGAGCATGACACTGGAACAAAAAGTTGCACAAATGATCCAACCTGAAATACGAGATATCACCGTTGAAGATATGCGTAAGTATGGCTTTGGTTCATATTTAAATGGTGGTGGTGCATTTCCAGATAACAATAAACATGCCACCCCAGCTGATTGGATAAAGTTAGCTGAAAACTTATATCAAGCATCGATAGATGACTCGATTGACGGTAGTAAGATCCCAACTATGTGGGGGACTGATGCAGTACATGGCCACAATAATGTTATTGGAGCTACCTTATTTCCACATAATATAGGTTTAGGTGCGGCTAATAACCCTAAACTTATTGAAAATATTGCCAGTATTACTGCAAAAGAAGTGATGGTCACCGGAATTGATTGGGTTTTTGCTCCAACCGTTGCGGTTGTTCGTGATGATCGTTGGGGGCGAACTTATGAAGGTTATTCTGAAGATCCTCAAATAGTTAAAAGTTATGCTAGTGCTATTGTTAAAGGGCTTCAAGGTGCAGTAGATAAAGATTTCTTGGGGGATCAACGTGTTATCAGTACCGTTAAGCACTTTATTGGTGACGGCGGCACAGAAAGTGGTGACGACCAAGGTAATAATCTGGCAAGTGAAGAAGACTTATTTAAATTGCATGCCCAAGGTTATGTTGGTGGCTTAACGGCGGGAGCCCAATCAGTTATGGCATCATTTAATAGCTGGCATGGTGTTAAAAGTCATGGCAATAAATATTTAATGACCGACGTATTAAAAGAACGTATGGGCTTTGATGGGTTTGTGGTTGGTGATTGGAATGGTCATGGACAAGTTAAAGGTTGTAGCAATGAAAGCTGCCCACAAGCGGTTAATGCGGGTTTAGATATTTTTATGGTGCCAACTAGTGCCTGGAAACCATTGTATGAAAATACCATCGCGCAAGTTAATAATGGTGAAATCAGCCTGTCGAGAATTGATGATGCTGTTAGCCGAATTTTACGAGTGAAAATTCGTGCCGGATTATTTGATAAACCTAGTCCTGAAAATCGGCCATTATCAGGGAAAACTGAATTAATTGGCTCACCTGAACACCGTAAAGTAGCTCGCCAAGCGGTAAGAGAGTCTTTAGTTCTCCTTAAAAATAAAGGCAACTTATTGCCACTAAAACCGAGTCAAAATGTATTAGTTACTGGTGATGGAGCCGATAACATAGGCAAACAATCAGGTGGTTGGAGCATTACTTGGCAAGGAACAGGAAATACGAATACTGATTTTCCAGGTGGTAGTTCTATCTACTCAGGGATTAAACAAGCAGTTAATGCTGCGGGCGGTAAAGTACAGCTAAATGTTGCTGGTGAATTTAAGGAAAAACCTGACGTTGCTATTGTTGTTTTCGGTGAAGAGCCTTATGCAGAAGGTAATGGTGATTTAGACAATCTCGAGTATCAGCGCGGTAATAAAACAGATTTAGTGCTATTAAAGCGTTTAAAAGCTCAAGGTATTCCCGTTGTATCTGTATTTATTAGTGGTCGTCCAATGTGGGTAAATGCGGAACTTAATTCGTCTGATGCCTTTATTGCTGCGTGGTTGCCTGGCTCAGAAGGTAATGGTGTTGCAGATGTCTTATTTACACAACCTAATGGTAGTGTGCATTATGACTTTGTCGGCAAGCTTTCTTATTCATGGCCTGCAGATTCAGAACAAACGACAGTTAATCGATTTGATGAAAATTATGTGCCGTTATTACCTTATGGTTTTGGTTTAGTTTATGGTGCAGACAATGTTTTAGCAGACGATTTATCAGAGCATTCTTCGTCGAAATCAAAGCATGAATTAACTGAAAAAGCGTTATTTAATAGAAGTGTTAAAGCACCTTTACATCTGTTTTTATCTAATGAAAAAGGCAGTACGGAGTTAACTTCTAGTGTTTTAACTTTAGATACTGTTGCGGTAAAAACAACTGACCGTAACGTTCAAGAAGACTCACTTATGGTGAGTTGGAAAAATGCAGGTATAGGAAGTATTCATTTAACATCAGCATTTCCATCAGATCTACGCGCATTTAACGAAGCGAATGGCGTGCTAAGTTTTGATGTAAATATTAAGCAATATCCGAGTGAAACAGCAGTGGTTGAAATGAGTTGTGAGCAAGAATGCAAGGGTAGTGTTGATATCACTAAAGTATTAAAAAAACATACATTAAATGAATGGCACACAATTAATGTTCCTTTATCTTGCTTTAAAACATCAGGAACAGATATGGCTAAAGTATTTACCCCCTTCAAACTGACAAGTGCAGGGGATTTTAGCTTAACACTTGGCAATATTTATATTAAAACTGAGAGTCAAGTTGACTTAACTAACGTGATTACTTGCTCTGAGTTATAACTTAATGAATGACAAGGCTGTAATTTTATTACACTATGAAATTACAGCCTTTTTTATAACATTTTAAACAAGAAAAATTGAAAGGTATCAATTTTAGCTGGTCTTTAGGATATAATTTTAAGCTTATCAATAGCTTAATAAAATAATTAAAACAAGGTAAAGGTAAGGTCATCCATGACAATATTTTTAAGACGATTTTTTGTAGTGTGTGTTGCACTTAGTTTATCTGCATGTGGTGGAAATAGCTCTGAATCAGAATTGCCCGCAGAATCTACCACTTCAGTAAGCTCTACCGCTGCTGATATAGATACTTCTAAGAACCCTGATATTGTACATTCTCAAGACCCTGTTGAAACTGTGCTGATCAGCGAGCAATGGCAACTGATTTGGCAAGATGAGTTTGATGACGACAAAATTGATTTGGCTAAATGGACGTTTGAGGTGAACTGTTTTGGTGGTGGTAATAATGAGCAACAGTGCTATACCGACCGAACAGAGAATGCTTTTATTGAGCAAGGCATCTTAAAGATCGTCGCTTTGAAGGAGAACTTTACGGGTCCTTCAGTGCAGGATGATGATCCAAGCTATTATACGAAGAATACCCGCACACTACCTTACACTTCCGCTCGACTGCGCAGTAAAAATAAAGGTGACTGGACCTATGGCCGTTTTGAAATACGGGCAAAATTACCGCAAGGTCAAGGAACCTGGCCTGCTATTTGGATGTTGCCTACCGAGTGGGCATACGGTGGTTGGGCTGGCTCTGGTGAAATAGATATTATGGAAGCCGTTAACTTAAAAGCCAAAACTGATGAACGTGGCTCTGGGGCAGAGCAAGAAGAGTCAAGAGTTCATGGCACATTGCATTATGGTCGTGCCTGGCCTGAAAATGTTTATTCAGGTAAAGCATTTCACTTACCTGAAGGTCAAAATCCAGCGGATGATTTTCATGAATATGCAGTGGAGTGGCAAGAGGGGGAAATTCGTTGGTATGTTGATGATATTCATTTTGCCACACAACGTGATACAGGTTGGTATTCACAATATATGAATAGTGAAGGCACTTTAATTAACGGTGAAAATAGTGCGCCATTTGACCAAGATTTTCATTTGCTGTTAAATTTTGCTGTTGGTGGTGCTTGGGCAGCTAATGTGAATGAGAAGGGTATTGATGAAAGCATATTTCCTCAATCCTTAGATATTGATTATGTCAGAGTATATGAGTGTTCTGTGTCCCCTGAAACAGGGGAGGGGTGTGAGGATATTGGTGAAGATACTAGGCTAGTCGAAGGTTATAAAGCCCCAGCACTTTAACCTTACTCAATTAAAAAAGTAGTCCCAATTTATAGAAGCTACTGGGGGTTATCTGCTGATGAGATGATTTTTCTTTCTATGTCCATTAACAAATCAAGAATATCGGCAACACCGATAAAGCGGCCAAAACAAGGTTGGCCAAATAGAAGGTTATTTTCCCCTTTTTGTTTCTCATCAATGATAGCGCCACGCCATTTAGCTGGATGTGCAGGCTCTTTATGATTGAATTGAAACCTATTTAAGTGTGATGATGCATTTCGGATATGCCTAAAAAATTCAAAAATCTCAGAGCCATCATTAAAATCTTTCACTGATTCATAAGCGGTATTGGCTAACATCATGCAACAGGATGCAATATGTTTACTCTTGTTTAACTCGCCCTTACTTGCCTGTTGTCTTAACCTAAAGGGTACCATGTGTTTGCTTTCAGCAAAGGCGCCTGGGAAACTTAATACTTGATTAGCCGAGTGGTAAATATTCAAGTCTTCTTCAAATATTACAGGACAACCACAAAGCGAGATAGAAAAGCTAGCAACAAGATCGTAGAAAAAAAGCTCTTTGTTAAACTCGTAGGTTTCTATCTCTACTTTCACTGCTTGCTTCCTTAATAAGTGGTGGCTTTATTCGCTTATAAGAAAGTATCAATTATCCTGAGTTATATGCAAGCTAATATTTCTAAAGGTATCAACCCAGTAAATATCTTTATTTTTTGCTAAGTACTCTAATAGTTGGTGATGAGCATCAATTGAAATTGCGAGATGATCTGCGCCAATTCCATGAAAAGTGAAACTTACAATACTGTTGTTTTTAGCGGCTTGTTTTACTTGTGCTATCAACGCTCGACCAGTTACGTTTGAAGGTGCAAAGACAGGAGCATTCATTGGATTAAAAAATACCATCGATGCAGGGATAATACCTTCATGACTTTTAATGCCGACAAAGTAAGGCGCTATTTCAGGAAGTAAGTCTCTGCCTTCAACAATGTTGTCGCCACAGGGAAGAGTGAATGTTCTGATTTTTTGACCGTCAATCGCATTTAATAACTCATTGGCCTTGATAATTTCTTTTGTCATCTGTGCCATTGTTTTGTTATCAAGGTTATTATTGTTTTCTACCCATTGTCGATTGGGTAAAGACGCACGACAGGCGTGGTTAATTGTATGGTTACCTAATTCATGACCTTGTTTGGCAATTGCACGCCAGTCTTCGCGTCTTTCGTTGACTGACTTTGCGCTCAGGGTCAGATAAAAAGAACCCTTGAATCCATAGTGATTAAGAGCAGGGACAGCATGGTCTAATTGACTTGCTAAAGCGTCATCATAAGATAAGCTAACTGCCGCTTTAGCACCATTTGGCCAGTTAAATCTGTTTCTAGAATTGTCAATATCTTCAAGATCTACACTGGCATTGACTTGATTAAATAAAGTAACAATGATGCAAGTAAGTAAGGTTAATTTAAATGCCTTTAATGCGATTACTAATTTAATCACACATCAATCCCCTTAACTGATGACTAAATAGTTAATAAAAAACAGTTGCTAAATTAAGTACGACAAAACTGTTCAATAAAAGCGGTGTGATTAGGCAATTGATTAACGGTGCCATCGACATTCGCTTTGATATGATCAAGAAAGCGCTTAAGTTCATCATCGGACATATTATCCACGATAGGGTGGTAGTTTTGAGGTAGTAGTCCTTGACCTATCATTACCTGCATCCATGAATCATCAAACAATTCGTTATTTTCTCTGAAAAATCGACCTGTTTCTTTAAATAACTTAATTTTACTTGCTAGGGTTTCAGGTATTGGCATATTACGGCAATGTCGCCAAAAGTTACTATTTTGTCGATTAGTGACACTGTAGTGCAATATTATAAAGTCCCTAATGCTGGCGGTATCAAATTTAGTCTGCTTATTGAATTCATCGATATCACTTTGCTGGATCCCCGTGTGAGGGAACATTCTCATTAAGCGCACTATTGCTTGTTGTATTAGGTGGATACTGGTTGATTCTAATGGTTCTAAAAAGCCACTTGATAAGCCAACTGCTACACAGTTTTTGTTCCAATGTTGTCGGCGAGTGCCGGTTCTAAACTTTATCACCCGTGGCTCTGTGATTGCTTCGCCAACTAGATTATTCATCAAGGTACTTTTCGCTTCATCATCAGTGACAAACTTGCTACTGAAGACGATACCATTACCAACACGATGTTGTAGAGGGATCCTCCATTGCCAGCCAAAATCATGAGCAATAGAGCGAGTATACGGGATAGGGTTATCAACAGATTTTGTTTGTACTGCTATGGCTGAATCACAAGGTAACCAATGCGACCAATCTTCAAAACCGGTATGCAGAGCTTGTTCAATCAATAATGCACGTTGCCCAGTACAATCAAGAAATAAATCTCCGTCAATGACTTTACCTGATGCTAAAGTAAGTGAGTCGATATAGCCTGATTCCGGGTTTAGATTAACTTTATCTATTTTTCCTTCAACCCGTTTAGTGCCATGTTGCTCACTAATTTTTCGTAGAAACTGACCATATAATGTTGCATCAATATGATAGGCATAATTAAGGCCATTATTGGGGAGTTGAGCAAACTTTTCAGCACTTGCTGCGGCTTTTTCAAGGCAATAGTCACCATATTCGCCGGCAATGCCTTTTTGTTGCCCTTTAAGCCAAAAGTGCTGAAAACCTGCCGCCCAGCAATCTTTACCTGTGGTGCCAAAAGCATGAATGTAATCTTCATTTTTATCTCGCCAGTTCTCAAAACTAATGCCGAGTTTAAAAGTGCCGTGAGTGGCTTTAAGGAAGTCAGCTTCATTGATATTAAGTAGCTGATGAAAGTATTGTAAGGTTGGGATTGTTGCTTCACCAACGCCTACAGTCGCTATTTCATCAGATTCGACTAAGGTAATCTCTAAATTTTTTCCTAGCAATTTTGAAATTGCAGCTGCAGCCATCCAACCTGCAGTTCCACCACCAGCAATTACCACTTTTTTTATCTTATCTGTATTCATAGCGTATGACCTTTTCAATAAAATGCTTCTCTAAAAGATTGAGTTAAAACTAAGTCTATTTGTTTAGCTTGTTTAGCAACATTGATCTAATTTGCCTAGATGACTTATCATCCATGGGATTCAGCACACCAAGCTGCTCTGTAGGGATATGCGACAATGCAGCAGAGTCATTGTTAAATACGTAATATTTAAACATTTCAAACCATGCCTCTTTTTGCTCAATAGGTAGGTTCTTTATATTTAACAGCGCGTGCATCATTGCATCCATTGGTGCTCCCATATGAGAGCTTGTCGTTTGCCACCAGTAATTGACTAAAATATTATACGGGCTTAGGCTTTCTACATGGTGCCACCACATACTGGGTAAGAATAAGGCGTCACCGGTTTCAAGCTCTGCGATTTGGGCATGTTGTAAAGCCGTTTTAAACCGTGGGTATTTAAGCCAATCTGGCTGATGAAAATCAACCAAACTGACAGCTTGTCCTGCAGGGGTATTATCCAGTGGGCCTATATATAAATTCTCTAATTGCTCTGGTGGAAATAAAGTAAAGCGCCTTTTACCGGCAATGCAACAGGCTATGTTATTGGGGACATCATGGTGAGCGGCAATACGGCTTTGATTACTCAGCCAAATACTCATCAGTGGTTTAAATTGACTTAAAGCACTCAGATCATTTTCATCTCGAAAGCCCGGTAGTAATTGATCAACATGAGCAGAGCCAACATAAATTCCTGGTACTTTTTTGTCATTAAGTTGTTCAGACTGCTGTGCTAGCAGTTCGTCCAGTAGGGTATCTAGTTGATTATATTGTTTACAAAAATTTAATTGTGATAAACCATGCTGATAAAAATATCTACCATTGATCTCTGGCTCGGCAGTAAAAGCCCCTATGGACTGTCCTTGATAAAATTGTTTTAGATAATCAACACTACTTTTGACTGAGCTTTCAGTTAACTTTACCAATGGCCAATGACTGACTAACTTTTTAAGTATTAATGGCTCATGAGAAAATAATACTTCTGGTGGGATATTATTTGGCGTGCAACCGTAGACCTCTTTGACCTGAGCGCAGTTGCTGATTATTTTTTTAAATATCTTGGTGATAACAAATACCTGCTAAGTTAATAGCTTGGGTTAATAACTAGTTGTCAAAAACCCAAGTTATTTATGATTTACTTTTTTGGTTGAGCTTTGATAGTGTTATTGATCTTTTAACTGAATCATCGCATTGAGATTAGCATGCGAGGCAATAACCATGTAAATCAGCATTAATAATCCTGACTTGTTTAATTGTGTTAAAACGTCACCAGATAGCGCTCTAAGCTTATCCTCATTAATGGTATAAAAACCAGATAAGCGATTATTAGAGCCATCCTTTAATTGAATATCTAAATTAAAAGCCTCAAATAGATCATGTTCTTTTAGAGTATCAAAAAATAATTTTGTTGATATTTTGCTGTCATGGATTGCCTTAAGTATTGAGCTGATTTTACTAATATATTCGCTGTTCCCGCCGTTAGGTAAAAATATGTCAATACCATGCTCTTTACTCACTCTTGGGCTATCTAAGTCCAGATGAATTACTTGATTATTGACCGTCTCACCTTGTTCTATTTGACTTTGTTGGCCAATTAAAAAAGGTTCTCTTTGAATCATAAGTGGAATATAGCTGGCGTGCCACTTTTCATTTTGTAGAAAGAGGTTCTCGTTTTCGTCAAAGCCAAATAATGCTAATGCTGTATAGTTATTAGAGGTATTATCTTTATGAAAAAAAATCGGGTAATCGGCTTGTAGTTCTTTAAACTCGAATGGATAAACCACACTATACATAGTGTTATTACCATATTGGTCAGATTTATCTGTGATGATTTTTAAATCGTGATGATCAATATTATTTAATAAAACGTGATTAGCCATGTGGACTCCAGTTTGTTAGATGCTGTGGATATTCTTGTTTTTGCCACGAGCAAGTATATGGTTGATTAGTTGACGATTTTTGGGTAGACCAGCTAAGTATTTATCGCAAAGTTGTCTATTTTCAAAGGCATATTTTTCTGCAAGTGCCGTATTATCATAAAGGGTGCTTGTCGTTCTCTTCTCTGTAATAAAACCCATGCCATACAAAATATATTGATAACTAGCTGCCGGAAAGATTTCTTCTATTTCGCTAAAGTCATTATAAGAGGGCGCTTGAAAGCGCCACAATTTGATAAGTTCTTGTAATCGTTGAGGCACAGATGTAGCTGATTGATTATCTAGCCAATACTGGCTATCTGTTCTTTTACTTAATAAATAATGCAACTTTAAAAATTCGATAATACGCTGCCAACGATAATGAAAACGTTGGTTAAAGCGCTTTGCTGTGATCTCAATTATGCTCATATCAGCGGGTAGTTCTTTTGCTATCATGTTGGCTGACATTTCTACTAGTGCTAGTGCTGATGCTTCTAAAGGCTCTAAAAAACCTGCCGCCATGCCAACAGCGACACAGTTTTTATGCCAAAAATTTTCTCTGTGTCCAGGCGTAAAGGAAATTTTTCTAATGACAGCCTCTTTAACGGCTTCTGCGGGCAAGTCTTGTTTCAAGTAATCCCGTAACGTTGTTTCTGCTTCACTGTCAGTTAGGTAATCGCTTGCATAGACATAACCAACACCTCTTCTGGTAGGTAAGCCAATATCCCATATCCAACCTGCTTTTTGTGCCGTTGAAATGGTATGTGAGGCAATTGGCGCATCAGGTTTATGATAAGGGACCTGAACAGCTAATGCCGTATCATTGAATAAAATATCTTTTTTATTGATGAAAGGAACTTGATAATGCTGCCCCAATAAAATTGCGTTACTGCCTGAGCAGTCGATAAATAATTGTGCTGAAATATCGCCATTTTTATTGGTAGTAACAGAGGCTATATTTTCTTTTACTTCGCCGTTAACTTTAATGACATTGTCACTAATGTGTTGAACGCCGAGTTTCTCAATACAATGTTGTTGTAATAATGCAGAGAACTTTCCTGCATTTAAATGATAGCCATAATTAGCAACTCCAGCATACTCAGGTGTTTGCTGTTGTTTAGGTGCACAACCATGATCACACAAATACGGTTGAAAGCTAATCGCGTGAGCGAAAGGAATATGGCTATTAAATTGTTGCCAACTTGCCGAAATGTTCGTTTGGCCAAAGCCATGAGGAGCGATAAATGGATGATAATAACTATCGTTTACTTGACCATTATTCCAACCAATAAATTGTGAACCTTGTTTAAAAGATGCATCTGTACAGCGGAAAAAATCATCTTCAGAGATACCTATCTTTTCCAAGGTATTTCTCATTGTTGGCCAAGTTCCTTCGCCAACACCTATAGGTTTTATATCGGGTGATTCAATTAAAGTTATATTTACACCGTCTGGGTGATGACTATTGTGCTGCGCTGCGATAATAGCAGCAGTTAACCAACCAGCTGTACCACCGCCTACGATAACTATATTTTTTAAGGCTTTATTCATAACAAAAATCACAGTAATGGTTAATGGTTATTATTGTACGGCTTTTCTACTATTGGCTAACATCCTTTTCAGGTCAACAACTTCTGGGTTAACCAACCAACCGCTACTAGGAGCGACTGGTTGGTTAAGTTTAGCGTTATGTTCATTAGCAGATATTGCTTAGAACTTATAACGCATTCCTATATTATAACGAGGACCGGTTTGTTGAATATTTAAAGTCATCAATTCATGACGACCAAACATTCTAGTAGTCTCATCAGTTATGTTGATGCCTTCAGCAAATACCGTAAGGTTTTCGTTAAACTCATAACTTAAGTTAACATCCCATTGGCCATATGCTTCTGTATATACTGGGTTTGGGCCGACAGCATCAGCTGTTGCGTTTAAGAAGGTATCACGCCAGTTATAAGCCACTCGAAATTGAATGCCATCTTTATCATAGAAGCCAACAAAGTTAGCAGAGTCACTTAAACCAAGTAATGGTGATTGACCTTCTCCGCTAATATCTCCATTGTCGTATTCAAGATCACTATCAACATAAGTGTAGTTAACTATGGTACCAAAACCAGATTCACCGAATAAATGCTGAATGGCAAATTCAAAGCCTGTAACTTCATTTTCATCTTGGTTAATTGGCTGTGAAAATCTTACGTCAACAATATCATTTTCAGTTGGGTGACCCCATATTTTCGCACCTTCACCCGTTCCTGCGTTCGGCGGTGTGATGTAATCATCATTTGGATTTTGATTTTGGATTTCACCACGAATAGCTGCACTGTTGTTAGCATCGGCTGCTGGTAGAGCGGCAACAGCATCATCAAAACGTTGACCTTGAACTGGACTTGTCACATCAAAAGGTGAAGAGTTAGTGAAGGTTGAAGCAATAAAGTTGTCGACATCTTTTCTGAAGTAGCCAATAGAAGCGTAACTCGCATCGCCATAATAATATTCAAAGGAAATATCATAGTTAGTCGATTCAATCGGTAGCAATCCAGGGTTACCTTGACTACCTGTCGCTTCTTCAATGTTTACGCCATCTAGTCGACCACCTGCAGTTAAGTTTCCATATCCTGGGCGTGTCAATGTTTGACTGAATGAGGCGCGAACAATTAAATCTTCAACAATTTCGTAATCGGCGTCTATACTTGGTAAAAAGTAATCGTAATCACCTGTTCCCTCATAGAAAATTGCATCACCACGTTGAATATCAAACTCATTATCAGAAATCCAACCAATAGCTTCAATATCAGGCAGCAATGTGGTGGCTGTTACATCCGTTTTTTCATAACGCACGCCAATTGTTACATTTAATGGCATTTCTGCAACTTCAAATGTTAAGTTAGCTTGCACAAAAGCGCTGGTGGTTTCTTCTACGGTGCGTCTATCGGTTGTATATGTGCTCGGAGCACAAACTGTTGTGCCACAAGGCCAGGCTGAATCAGCTGGAGTACCATCTGCATTAAGTGGCACACCGTAGTTACTACCAACAATATCGGCCATTGTTTGGAAGTCTACGTCCCAAAAAGCATTGATCATATTGCTTTTATCGCCGGGCAGGTTATCAAAGCGGTCAACCATAGTACTTTGACTTGCTAATAACATATCATTAGGAATATCGTCATAATCGCCAACGCCACCCCAAGTAGCACGTTCAGCTATTGCAAAAGCATTACGGTTTTCAACTTTATTATGGCCAATACCAAAATCAATACTCTCAACAACGCCAGTATCGAAGGTATAACTACCGTCAAATTGTACTTGTTCAATCTCAGACTTCATATAACTATTTCTGAAACTGGTACCGGTAGTTCTTACCCCATCAGGTGTTAAGCCACTTGTACCGGATAATGAGTTGTTTGGGTTTGGATAATCAGCATTCGCGTAATCAGCAGCGTTAAGTTCGCTAGGAAATTTAACCGAAACAACAGGGAATTTTGAAGAAAAGTCTATTGCAGTTTCGCCACGGATGTTAGTCGCCATTTGAATGGTATTACTATTACCATAAATACTGTCTGGTTTAGATTCAGCACTTGAATTGTGGTAATCAAAGCTAAATGACAAATTATCATTAACTAAGTACTCTAAATTCAAACCAACAGATTGATTTTCACTAACTGACGCACTTTGCTCTACTTGGCTGACTAAGTCGGCGTGGTTTAAGTCGTTTTCGTTAAGGCCAAAAGGAGGGGAGTCATTTGAAACTCCGGTATTATTTTCCGATATAAAAATTGGTGCTGCAACATTTGAACTATTCGGGTCGGTCCATTCACTGGCATTATGACCAAAGTTCATCCATACCGAGTGAATATTTTGATTTACTTCAACTTCATTTTTAGAGTAAGTATAATCGAAAGTCGCTGTTAGGTTATCAACAGGTCGGTATTGTAAGGTTAACTGACCGTTAGTACGTGTGCGTTCTGTTTCACTAAAACCATAAAGCGCATTTTGAGGTACAGCATAAATAACACCATCAGCTGGAGCATTGATATGTTCAGGGCCGTCACCTACAGCACCCCAACCACCGACACCACCTGTCTGTGGACGCCAGCCATTATCAACACCAGCCCGTGCTAAGCCACTTTGCCGATTTTGATAGCTACCTGTAAGGGCAACACCAAACTTACCATCAGCATACGTATTACTGTATAGGCCTGAAAGCTCAGGAGTTAAGCTATCACCGTCTTGACTTGATGTATCATGAACGCCTTTCACACCAAATGACGCCTGTTGACCTCCAAGGTTTAGCGGTTTAAGGGTAACTAAATTAATAGTAGAACCTATCCCCCCAGTTGCTATTTCTGCTCTACCAGTTTTATATACTTCAACAGAGCTGATACCCTCTGAGGCAATGTTACCAAAATCAAATGACCGAGAATCAGAAGCTTTAGTTGAATCGATAGAAGATGATGGCATCTGACGACCGTTTAAGGTGACTAAGTTATAGTCAGGACCAAAACCACGCACTGTTACTTTAGAGCCCTCACCATTTTCTCTATCGATAGATACACCGGAGATACGCTGTAATGACTCAGCTAAATTAGTATCTGGAAATTTACCCATATCTTCTGCAGATATCGCATCTACCACACCTTTTGAGGTCCGTTTAATATCCATCGATTTAGTTAAACTACCGCGAATACCTGTTACTGCAATGACTTCAATTTCTTCACTGTCTTTTAAGCTAGCCTCTTCTGCTGACATTACAGGTAATGCAGTCGCGCCTAATATCAATGATAGACTCGTTGCAATTCTCGTTTTCGTAAATATTTTCTGACTCATGTTACATCCCCAGTGTAGTGGACCACTTTATAGTTATATGTATTGGTTAAGCGCTTACATGGCAGCATAGAAAAATATAACAAATCGGTAAATTATGACAAGTTGTAATTTAATATTTTATGTAAGCGCTTACATAAAAGTAAGTTAATAATAAATGTAGGTCAATAATTATTTTAAATTAAATTAAAGTTTATACACTAAAAGTACAATTTTTACCCAGAAGTCTGTTTGATTTTATTACTTTAACTATATGAAATTTATATTGTTATATTGATTCCTTTAATTATGGTAATAATTTTTTGTTGATAAAAGTTGAAATGCTTGTATATTTGTAAGCGCTTACATTTTATCTTGTTTGATATGAAAAAATGTAATTATGGTGATCGAGAACTAGATGTGAATATGTTACTTTTCGTGATAAATATGAGTTAAAAAAATGATAAAAAAAATAGCAATACACCAGCTTACACTAGGTGAAAAAGTGGGGTACGCCTGTGGTGATGTTGCCTCAAATTTTTATTGGCGGGTTTTTGATGTATTTCTTTTCATCTTCTATACCGATATTTTTGGCCTACCTGCCGCAGCCGTAGGTACTATGATGTTAGTAACTAGGCTTATTGATGCTGTTTCTGATCCACTGATGGGGGCAATAGCCGATCGTACCAAAACACAATTTGGTAAGTTTAGGCCCTATTTACTTTGGGGGATAATCCCTATGGTGGCTGCAGGTGTTCTAACCTTCACAGTTCCTGATGTGAGTGATAGTAATAAGCTTATTTGGGCTTACGTCACCTACATTTTCATGATGTTAGCTTATACTTTTATTAATGTGCCCTATGGCGCCTTACTCGGTGTCATCACCCCTGATAGCCAACAAAGAACTATGCTTACGAGCTTCCGTTTTATTGGCGCATTTTCTGGTGGTAGCCTAGTTGCATATATGACACCTGAACTGGTCAACTATTTAGGGCAGGGCAATGAGGCTTTAGGTTGGCAGTATACTATGTTGTTCTATGGTTTAGTGGCCGCACTTCTTTTTGTAATCACCTTTTTATCTACTAGCGAGCGCGTTTCTCCCCCGCTAGAGCAAAAGACACCGCTACTGCAGGATTTAAAAGATTTGACACAGAATAAGCCTTGGAAAGTTTTGTTTGTGCTCGCGCTTATTATCATGATGACCATTTCTTTAAGAGGTAGCAGTGGTACTTTTTATTTTAAATATTATGTTGAACGCCCCGACTTAATTGGCAGTTTTGCTATGGCTTACATGATTGCGTTGGCTGTTGGTGCAGCCTCTACGCCACTGCTTACCAAATTTATTGATAAACGAAGCTTGCTGATGCTGTTGATGGCTTGTGTGGCAGGACTTTCACTTATTTTTTACTTTGTGCCAAAAGACAATGTTGTTTTGATGTTCATTTTGCAAATTATGATTGGATTAACATTAGGGCCTAAGTCTCCGCTGGTCTTTTCTATGTATGCTGATACGGCAGATTTTTCTCAATGGCGAACAGGAAGACGAGCAACGGCTATGATTTTTTCTGCTGCGGCATTTGCTCAAAAACTTGGTGGAGCTTTTGCTGGCGCTATGATTGGTTGGTTACTTGCTTCACTTGGTTATGTCGCAAATCAAGTGCAATCAGGTGCATCCCAAGAAGGCATTGTATTGTTGATGACGTTAATTCCTGCTATTTTTGCTGCAATTGCAGTACCTATAATTTATTTTTATCCGTTAGATAATAATGAGTTACAGAACATTCAAGAGGGATTACTACTACAGAAACAAGGTACAACAGGAGTTGCTAATGTCTGAATCACCTTTGTTCACTATCGATAATGAGCTGGATGGGTTGAGTCGAATAAAACTGTCAAGTCCTATTAAACTGCCTAATGCAACGGGGTATTTATGGAACCGGGCTATGGTGATGCAAGTAAATTGCCGAGGGTATGTTAACTCACAGTTTATGCAGCCTGAGCCAGCTAAGTATTCCTATGCGCCGAACATGGAAGCTAAAAGTTTTATTCAACCAGAGCATAGCTATTTCAGTCATCATCCTGGCCGTTTCTTCTACCTAAAAGATGAAGATAGTGGTGAAATCATATCACTACCTTATGAGCCTACGCGTGTTCAACTCGATAAATTTTCATTTGAGTTGGGCAATAGTGATATTACTTGGTTAATTGAACATTTTGGCTTGCAAATAACAATAAAAGTTAATTTGACTAAAGACGACTTGATTGAATGCTGGCTACTTTCTGTAAAAAACTTAACAGGGACACAAAAAAATATAAGTATTTATCCCTACTTTTCTATTGGTTATATGTCATGGATGAACCAATCTGCAACTTATGATAAATCGCTTAATGCGATTGTTGCTGACTCTGTGACGCCTTATCAAAAAGTGGCGGATTATTTTACTAATAAGCAATTAAAAGACAAAACATTCTTTATAAGTGATACCCCTCCTACGGCTTGGCATGCCAATCAAAAGGATTTTGAAGGTGAAGGGGGTCTACATCAACCAAGTGCTTTAGAGGCAGAGTTTTTGGAAAATGTTGAAGCTCGCTATGAAACACCTGTTGCAGTCATGCAATTTCAGCAACAGTTGTTACCTAATGAATGTAAAGATTATCAATTTTTATTTGGCCCAGCAAAAAACACTAGTGAAATCGAGGAGATAAAAGAAAAGTATCTAGGCCATTCACAAAGGAAAAAAGCAATTAACGTTTACCGAGATTATATTTCGCAAAGCAAAGCCTGCTTAACCATAAATAGCAATAACGCCAGTTTTGATGATTTTGTTAACCATTGGTTACCACGACAAATGTATTATCATGGGGATGTTAATCGTTTAAGTACCGACCCACAAACTCGTAATTATATTCAAGATAATATGGGCATGGCATTTATAAATAGTGATGTTACTAGACAGGCTTATATTTTAGCTGTCTCTCAACAAACATTAAATGGTGCTATGCCAGAAGGTGTACTGTTACATAGTGATGCAAAGCTAAAATATATAAATCAAATCCCCCATGCCGATCACGGTGTTTGGTTGCCAATTTGTTTGTCTGTTTATTTAAATGAAACGGCTGATGTCAGCTTACTAAATGAAATGATCACTTTTGCTGACTCAAGCAAAGAAGAGTCTTTTATCTGCCATATAGAATTAGCATTGGATTACCTTCTTAATGCCACTGATCGCCGAGGTTTGAGTTTTATTGAGCAAGGAGATTGGTGTGATCCAATGAATATGGTTGGTTACAAAGGCAAAGGCGTTTCGACTTGGCTCTCTTTAGCAACAGCATATGCGTTAAATACATGGTGCGACCTGTGTGATGAATACCAAGTTGATATTAACCAACAAAAGTATAATGAATATCGTTTTGCTGCGAACGCTATTAATGGTGCAGTAAATAAGTACTTATGGCACGGACAGTGGTTTGCTCGAGGTATTACCGATGATGGTCGTGTTTTTGGTACCGATAAAGAGTCCGAGGGTAAAATATTTCTTAATGCTCAAAGTTGGGCCATGCTAGGTGGTGCAGCAAATGAACATCAGCAGCTTGATATGATTATGGCTATCTCTCAGCAATTAATTACTCCACAAGGAACCATGATGCTGGCACCGAGTTATACCTGCATGGTGGAAGATATTGGTAGGATCACGCAAAAACACCCAGGGGTGTCTGAAAATGGTTCAGTTTATAATCATGCGGCAATATTTTATGTATATGCACTTTACCAAGCCGGGCAAAATAATTTAGCTTTCGAGTTACTTTGCAAAATGTTGCCGTCGCTTGATAATGCTGACATTACTGGGCAATTACCTGTCTTTATTCCCAATTATTATCGTGGGGCTTATTATCAATTCCCAAAAAAAGCGGGTCGCTCAAGTCATTTATTTAATACTGGGACCACTTCTTGGTTATATCGCTGTTTAGTTGAAGAGTTATGTGGGCTAAAAGGTTGTGCTAGTGGTTTACGTGTGACACCCAAAATACCAGCAAGTTTGCAAAAGTTATCCGGACGTCGAATTTTTAGAGGAGCAATAGTGAATTTTGACATTGAGCAAACTGATGACATTTTTATCATGGAAGTCATACTCGATAAACATATTATTTCAGGCAATGTATTAACTTGCCTACAAGCAGGACAACAATACCAATTGCAAGTGAGGCTGCCAAAGGTAACTGAGGGTGACGTTTAATGACGCAATGTTCACAGACATTACCTCATTTGTTCATTGTCATGGGGGTGAGTGGTACGGGAAAATCAAGTCTTGCAAAATATATGTCAGATGAATTTTCATGGTGTTATGTTGATGCAGATGACTTTCATAGCCCTCAAGCCAAACAGCAAATGGCAGAAAATAAACCTCTCACCGATGAAATGAGAGAGCCATGGTTAGCAAGAATCACCAAGCACTTAGTGGTACTTGCTCAGGCTGGAAAATCGGTAGCGCTTGCTTATTCAGGACTAAAATCAGCCCAGCGAAATTTATTTAGAGACCTACCATTTTATTGCCATTTCTTCTATCTGGTTGCCAGTAGGGAAGTTATTGCTAAGCAAATTTCTCAGCGTAAAAACCACTTCTTTCCATTGGAGCTGCTTGATAGCCAATTTTCAGCAATGGAACCTCCCTTGCCCAATGAACTAGATGTTAGCGTTATCAATATAGAACGACCTTTGGTATTAGTGGCTAACGATTTAACTATGCTCATCAAAGAAATCACTAGGAAAAATAATAATGAATAAATTTTGTAGCTTTTTTACACCTTTGAAGTTTGTGAGCACACTCTTAGCAGTGATAACTCTTAATGTATCTGCCCTTGAAGCTCTGAGAATATCAGACAAAATACTTGTTGATGGATTAGCACAGGAGGTTAGTTGGCAGCAAGCCAAGTGGCAGCCACTCAATAGTTTAATTTTAGGTGAACAACCAAGTGCAGATGATTTTTTTGGGCAATTTAAAGTCATGTGGGACGAACAGCTGCTCTATTTATTGGTAGAAATTACCGATGATGTTTTATTTGATCAACATGCTGATCCCCGACATTTATATTGGGATGATGATTGCTTAGAGATCTTTATTGATGAAGATGCTTCCGGTGGTAACCATCAATTTAACTTCAATGCTTTTGCCTATCATGTCGCCCTTGATAATCAAGCCGTGGATATTGGCGAGAAGAATGCCGATGGCTCAGATAACTTTGTCCTATTAAATGATCATATTACAAGTGTATGGCGGCGCAGTGAAAAATCACCCAATAAAGTGATTTGGGAAGTATCTGTTCGGGTTTATGACGATAATTTTTCTATGCCTTTGAAAAAGGGAACGCCAAGTCAACATAAAGAATCACAACCTGTTAATTTATTTGCAGGGAAAAAACTCGGTTTTATGTTGGCTTATTGTGATAACGATGGCAGTAAAGAACGTGAGCATTTTATCGGTTCGATAGATATTAAAGCGGTGAATGGCAATAAAAACTTAGGTTATATCACCGCTGATGTTTTTAGCCTACTAACGCTGGTTGATAGCCGCTAATTAATGTCTGTTAATTAAGTGATACTAATGGAACATAGTCAATTACGGCAGTTAATACAGAGGTTAACTCACAAATTAATTCAGTAAGTCCAGAGAAGTGAACATCTCTCATTAGAACGGAGAAAAGCTTTAGGAGCACAGATGACATCGACACTTATCTACTCCCTTACCTCCCTTAGTGGTTCTTGAAGGGGGGATTTTTATTTAACCAGCTCAACGATTTGAAATATTATCAAATATAAGGTTTAACCATGAAGACAGCAGTAAAATACTTTAGCGTACCATTTGTGGTATTTAGTCTATGTGCTTGTGAAGTGAGTACGAATAAAGAGCAAGCAGATGAGTCAATGAAATCTGGGACAAGAGTGCAAAATCAGTTTACAAATAAACAGCAGAGACTGGCGCAAGTTGAAGAGAATGTCGAGTCACTATTAAGTCAGATGACATTAGAGGAGAAAATATCAAGAGTACATGCCAGTGGTAAGTTTCATGTTAGCGCTATAGAACGCTTTGATATACCAGAATTATGGCTTTCTGATGGTCCACACGGTGTAAGGCATCAAATTGAAAAATTTAGCTGGGATTCTGCAGGTTGGACAGATGATGATTCTACTTATTTGCCACATTTAACGTCAGTTGCTGCTAGTTGGGATGTAGAAATGGCGACATTACATGGTAGTGTATTAGGCAGTGAAGCAAGGCATCGTAAAAAGGATATTATTTTAGGCCCAGGAGTGAACCTAGCGCGCTTGCCATTATATGGCCGAAACTTCGAATACATGGGAGAAGATCCATTTTTAGCCGCTAAGTTAGTCGTGCCAGAAGTCATCGCAATTCAAAAGAATGATGTCGCGGCCAACGTAAAGCATTATGCCTTAAATACCCAAGAACTAAATCGTATTGGCGTTAATGCAAAACCAGATGAACGCACCTTGAGAGAGGTGTATTTACCGGTATTTGAAGCAGCGGTTAAAGAAGCAAATGTCTACAGTATTATGGGCGCTTATAATCAGTATTACGGCACTAATGTTAATCAAAGTAAACATTTGGTGATGGATATTCTAAAAGGAGAATGGGGCTTTGATGGAGTTCTGCTCACTGACTGGAATGTTGATATCAATACTTATGATGCTGCTATGAATGGTCTGGATTTAGAGATGGGCACTAACGTTGAAAGCTATGATGACTACTTCTTAGCACAACCGTTACTGAAACAAATACGAGCAGGTAAGATACCAGAGGCAGTATTAGACGATAAAGTTAGGAGGGTTTTACGTTTGCAACACCGAATCGGTATGATGGATGAGAGCCGATTGCCGGGTGAGCGCAATACTGATGAACATCGCCAGATTGCACGAAAAATTGCTAACCAAGGTGTCGTGTTGTTAAAAAATGATAATAATATTTTACCCCTTGCTAAGCCCTTAATTAAAAATATCTTAGTTATTGGCCCTAATGCTGATAAAAAACACGGACAGGGTGGCGGCTCTTCAGAAGTTAAATCAGCTTATGAAATTACCCCCTTACAAGGAATGAAAAATGCGTTAGGCGATGATGTTAATATTACCGTTATGCGGGCACGCTCAAGTGTGTTAGCGCCTATCGCTAGTGATTATGTTAATTCGCGCCATTGGACAGGAACCCCTGCATGGAATATATCAACATTTGCTGATCAAGCGAGAACACAGCTTATAAGTGAGTCTTGGATAGTCGATGCCAAGTATCTTTCTCCTAACAAGATGTCAGAACAGACATCAATAAATGATTCAGCAGAAAAGTCATCACCCTCGAAAGCAACTGACTTCATTACCATGAAGGCTGATATTAAACCGTTACAAACGGGCATTCATCAGCTAAAAGTTAAAGCCCTTGGGAAGTTTACACTCAGTGTTAATGGCCAAAAATTATTAACACACGAAAGCATGAATAATGATGTGCGTAGTCATGACATTGAGCTGGTTGCTGGTGAAGTTTATCAATTTGTTATTGATTACGATGGCAATGATAATTTTGTCTTAGGTTGGGATGCACCAGGGAATTTATTCAGCGATGAAGCGAGTTATTTAGCGGCAGCGAAGAGTGCTGATGCAGTGGTATATTTCGGCGGATTGAGCCATGGCGATGATAGAGAAGCGATTGATCGTCATGATATGAAGTTGCCAAATGCGCAAGACGAAATTATTACTAAATTATTGTCAGCGAACCCAAATACCATTGTTTTCATGGTTGCCGGCTCTGCCGTTGAAATGCCATGGGCTGAAAAAGCTAAGGCTATTGTTTGGGGTTGGTATGGCGGCATGGAGGCAGGTAATGCCTTTGCTGATATTTTGTTTGGCGATATAAACCCAAGCGGAAAAATGCCGATAACATTACCTGCTCGGCTCGAAGATACAGCACCTATTGCGTTGAATGATTACAACGCCACAGAGAGTTTATATAGTGAAGGTGTATTTATTGGTTATCGCTGGTTCGAACAACAAAATATAAAACCCACCTTTAGTTTTGGTCATGGTCTTTCATATACTCAGTTTTCTTTAACTGATATAAACTTATCAGCAAAAGAAATCAGTGATGAGCAAGAAATTACCGTCACGGCTATGATCAAAAATACTGGTAAAGTAGCTGGCGCTGAAGTCGTACAATTATACCTTCATGATGTTGAATCAAGTGTTGATAGGCCGATAAAAGAGCTTAAAGGTTTTGCCAAAGTTTATTTAGCGCCAGGAGAAAGTAAACAAGTGAGTATTTCCTTAAATAAACGTGACTTATCTTTTTGGGATATTGACACTAATGATTGGTTAGCGGAAACAGGTGAGTTTGAAGTACAACTGGGAACCGCCTTAACGGATATAAAACTCAAGGCGACATTTAAATATCTACAGTAATTAGCATTACCAAATAGCTTGTTAAAAAGAGTGCTACCAACCACAGTGATATTACAACCTGCACTAATTTTACAAACGCAGTTTTTATTTAACTAAGTTGCTACTATTTAGTGGCTAATTTTATTAAAATTAGCCACATATATTTTAAAGTAGCTTCTATTCATGAAATTTAGTCCACTTGTACAAGAGTTAATTGATTCATTAAAATGTTTACCTGGGGTTGGTGCAAAGTCAGCACAGCGCATGGCATTTCAGTTACTTGAACGAAATCGCCGTGGCGGCAGCAAACTTGCCAATACCCTAGCAAAAGCTATGACTGATATTGGTCATTGTCAACAATGTAGAAACTTTACTGAAGAAGAGCTTTGTGAAATATGTCAGAGTCCAAAACGCCAACTTTCAACGACTTTGTGTATTGTGGAAACTCCGGGTGATGTGATTGCGATTGAACAAACGGGTGAATTCTTTGGAAAGTATTTCGTTTTGATGGGACATTTATCCCCCATTGATGGCATCGGGCCGGACGATTTAGGTTTAGATATTTTAGCCAAGCAATTTGCGACGGGTCAGTTTAGTGAAGTTATTTTAGCAACTAATCCGACGGTGGAAGGGGAGGCTACAGCACACTTTGTTGCCGAACTTGCTCAGCAGCACCAAGTCAATGTTTCTAGAATTGCTCACGGTGTCCCCGTTGGTGGGGAATTAGAATACGTTGATGGTAATACACTATCACATGCGTTATCTGGTAGAAAAAATTACCAGGTTTAGTATGTTTTTTATACTTGTTTGAGCAGGCTTTAGTTGTGTGTATTGCTAACCGCCAGTGAACTTAACTTTAAAGCCTGCTTTTTCTAATACTTGTTGTATAACCTCTCGTTTATCGCCTTGGACTTCTATGGTTTCGTCAACGACTGAGCCACCGCTACCACAAGTTTTTTTTAGTTTTTTTGCTAACTCTTTTAGTGCTTTATTATCGAGTCCTAAGCCACTGATAACAATAACACCTTTACCTTTTCGCCCCTTAGTTTCACGTCTTACTCTAGCAAAACCATCACTTGGCGTAATTGATTTTTCTTTTTGTTGGCTGATTCGCCCCGTGTCTGTTGAATAGACTAATGAGTCATCACTCGCTGGCGTAGATTTATCTTGCGCTATTGGTGCTTTGCCAAATGCAGCAGCTAAATCACTTAAACTCGATAAATTATTTTTCATAAATCACTCAATACTCTTAATAGTCACTTTGCATTAATTCGATTGGTACAAATTCGCTTGACAAATTTTAGATAAAATAAAACCACGTCTTATTTTCATAAGCGTGGTTTTATTATATCAATATTATTATGTGCTTAATACCACACAAAGTATTGTTTGCAGTGAGAGCTATATTATAGTTTGCTTTCTAACTCTGGTAATGCATCAAATAAGTCAGTAACGATACCATAGTCAGCAACTTGGAAGATTGGTGCCTCAGGATCTTTATTGATAGCTACAATAACTTTTGAATCTTTCATACCCGCTAAATGCTGAATAGCACCGCTGATACCTACTGCAATATATAAGTCCGGTGCAACAATCTTACCTGTTTGACCAACTTGCATATCATTAGGGACAAAACCAGCATCAACAGCAGCGCGAGATGCGCCAATGGCTGCACCAAGCTTGTCGGCAATACCATCAAGTAATTTAAAGTTATCGCCATTTTGCATACCGCGACCACCAGAAATTACTACGCTTGCCGCGCCTAAGTCAGGTCGCTCAGATACAGTTAATTCATCGCTTACATGGCTTGAAATACCTGCATCGGTTACCGTATCAAGGGTAACCACTTCAGCATTACCATCTGTAGCAACGGCATCAAAGCCTGTAGTACGAACAGTAATAACCTTTTTGCTATCTAAACTTTGCACTGTAGCAATCGCGTTACCAGCATAGATAGGGCGGACAAAAGTATCACTACTTTCAACGTCAATAATGTCAGAAATTTGTGAAACATCTAATAAGGCAGCAACTCTTGGCATAAAGTTTTTGCCGGTAGTTAGTGCTGTTGCTAAAATATGTTCATAGTCTGCTGCTAATTCAGTGACTAGTAAGCTAACGTTTTCAGCAAGTTGATGCTCATAAGCTGCATTATCACACACTAATACTTTGCTTACGCCATTTACTTTTGAAGCCGCGTCAACAGCATTTTGACAGTTATAACCAGCTACTAGTAAGGTAATGTCACCACCAATTTTTTGTGCTGCATTAACTGTTTTAAGCGTCTCAGCTTTTAACGAGCTGTTATCGTGTTCAGCAATTACTAAAATACTCATGAGATCACCTTGGCTTCATTTTTTAATTTTTCTACTAATTCATCAACACTCTCTACTACAATACCAGCTTGACGCTGTGCAGGCGGAGTCACTTTTAATAATTTAGTGCGAGCTGTTAGGTCGATGCCAAAATCGGCTGCCGATTTTACTGCTAATGGCTTACGTTTAGCTTTCATAATATTAGGTAATGAGGCATAACGTGGTTCATTTAAACGTAAATCTGTGGTCACAATCGCAGGTAGGTTAAGCGCGACAGTTTGTAAACCGCCATCAATCTCACGAGTTACATTAACTTTTTCGCCTTCTACTTTTACTACAGAAGCGAATGTACCTTGAGGCATACCTGTTAAAGCAGCAAGCATTTGGCCCGTTTGGTTGTTGTCACTATCAATAGATTGCTTACCTAAAATGACCAGTTGCGGTTGTTCTTCTTCTACAACCTTTTTAAGTAATTTGGCAATGTTTAATGCGTCTAAGTTTTCATCAGTTTCAATTTGAATGGCGCGATCTGCACCTAACGCTAATGCGGTACGCAATTGCTCTTGGCAAGATTTATCACCGATTGAAATTGCAATAACTTCAGTTGCAGTACCTGCTTCTTTTAAACGAACAGCTTCTTCAACGGCAATCTCACAAAAAGGGTTTATAGCCATTTTGGTATTGGCAAGATCTACATTTGATTGATCGGGTTTAACCCGAACTTTGACGTTATAGTCAATAACACGTTTTATCGGAACTAATACTTTCATCGTAGCCTCTGAAAAGGTTTGTTAAATTACAAAATAAATAATAGTTAAAAGATACCCTTGCTTTAC
>MAAB01001279.1_pt1 | contig 39156 bp, 38 predicted proteins | sample 1115991 | NCBI WGS metagenome assembly MAAB01 (sample SAMN04961124, study PRJNA320927) | seawater metagenome | isolation source: sample BD02T18 sea water enriched with oil for 18 days | place: USA:Gulf of Mexico | collected 2013-07-27 | reverse complement strand
TATCAAAAAGCTCAGTCGTTATCTCTTCTCCCAAATGAGCTGGTTGGCAGTGCATAACAATGCTCGCACCACTCTTTTTCATCATTTGGAGGTTTACTTGGTAAGGAGCAAACTTCTCTAAAATTGCCGCCTTTTTACTGGCATCTTCATCGCCCATAGACACCCAAGTGTCGGTATATATCGCGTCTTGTTGCCCTAAGTCATCAACACATGATGTAAGTACCAACTTACTACCTGTTCTTTCAGCACTAGCCTGAGCTTTATTTAATAAAGAAATGTCCGGGCCATGCCCTTGTGGACAAACTAAGGTAAAATCGACACCTAATATTGCTGCCATAAACATCAATGAATTAGAAACATTATTACCGTCACCTACATAGGCTAGTTTAACTTTAGATAAATCAGTCTTTTTACCTATAACAAAATGTTCTTGCAAGGTCACAAAATCGGCTAACGCTTGGCATGGGTGATAAATATCACAAAGCGCATTAATTACCGGTATGCTTGCATGCTCAGCGAGACCTTCAATCGAGCTATTGTCAAAAACACGCGCAACAATAGCGTCAGCATAACAAGAAAGATTTTTCGCATAATCGCTGACTCTTTCACGCTCGCCAAGCTTGCCATTTTGCTGACCTAAATAAAGCGCATGACCACCCAACCGAGCAATCCCCATATCAAAACTGACATGCGTTCTTAACGAGGGTTTTTCAAAAATCATTGCGACAGTTTTTCCTGCCAATGTTTGGTTGTAAGCTTTTGGATTATTTTTGATTGTTATAGCAAGATCGATAAGTTCAACGATTTGTGCTTTATTTAACTGATCATCAGCTAAGAAGTTTTCTAATTTTGTGTTTTCTGTTTTCAATTGAGTCAATGACATGATCTGATTTTCCGAAAAAGTACTTTTTAAGTTACCTATGTTAAATTTACAAACATAAGCTAATTAGGTTGGATGCGTGTCCCTACTGCATCACCCGCTATTAAATTGATAATTTGTTCAGGCGACTGCCAACTAGCAACCGCGATACTTCGTCGTAATTGACTTGCCGCGTGTAAAGCCGCCTTAACTTTTGCGGTCATACCTCCGGCAATAACTCCCTCATCAATAAGTGTGTCTGCATGAGCTTTATTCAATGATGTAATATATTCACCGTTGGCATCTTTTACGCCATTAACATCGGTGAGCAATAACAACTCTGCATTTAATAACTGACAAATAGCTACGGCTGCATCATCAGCATTTACATTCACTAACTCCCCATTAGCTAATGAACCAATGGAAGAAATAATAGGAAGGAAATTTGCATTTAATAGCGTATCCAGTAATTTGCTGGTATGTGCACTTGGTTCACCCACCATACCTAAATCTTTTTCACTTACATTGCATGTAACCATATCGCCATCAGAAAGCGATAAACCCACCGCTTGCATATGTAAACTTGACGCGGTAGCAACAATGGCTTTATTTACAGTACCCGCTAATGCGCCAGCAATAAGTGGTATTTGTTCTTTTGGCGTCACCCGTAGACCGTGTTTTTTCTCAGTGGTAAACCCTGCTTGGCTAAGCATTTCATCGACCACACAGCCACCGCCATGTACTAACACCACTGATTGTTTTTTTAATGATGCGATAACGGTTAATAAATCAGCTAACGCATCCTTTTTTTCAAGAATAGCGCCACCAATTTTAATCACCAGCGCTTTATTAATGCTATTCACCGATGAATTTTTCATGAGTTATTTTCCAACGCTGCATTATTTATTAAACGATACTCGCTGGGCAAGCCAAGTGAAATATTCGCACATTGCACGGCTTGTGATGCCGCACCTTTTAATAAATTGTCAATGGCACAACTCACTACAACGACCTGCTTTTCTTCGTCAACCTGCCAATGTACGTCGGCAAAAGGAGTATTGGCGACATGATCGATTTTGGGCCATGCTCCAGTTAAACGAACTAACGGCTTATCTTGATAAGCATTGATAAATGCTTCATCGATTTGTTTTGTGGTAACGCCGGCTTTAATTTGTAGCGTTACCGTTGCCATTAGCCCTCTTTTATAAGGTGCGAGATGTGGATTGAAAATCACCTGTGCATTGGCTTCTTGGCTGATTTCTGGCTGATGTCTGTGCTGTAAAATATTGTAAGGTGTTAAACTGACTTCATAAAAACTGGTCGCTAGCGATGCTTTTCTGCCGGCGCCACTAACACCGCTAATACCATTAACCACAATAAGAGAATTTTCAATGTGATAATTATTTGAGGTAATTGGCTTAAGCGATAATAAACTCGCCGTAGGATAACAGCCCGGCACAGCGACCAAATGCGTATTAGCAATATCGTCTTGCTGCCATTCAGCTAAGCCATACTTTGCCTGAGCAAGTGCGGATAAATTTTTATGTTCAAAGCCATAAAAAGTAGGGTAATCAGCACTGTCTTTTAAGCGAAAACCGCCAGATAAATCAAAAACCTTCACCCCCTTCTCGACAAAGGCTTGCGCCCAATCAGCACTAAATTCGTGTGGGGTCGCGAAAAAGACAGCATCAAGGCTATTTATATTGGCATCGAACCAATCTTGAGAGAAACACACTAAAGGTAAGTCACAAACACCTAAATAACGCGGGTGCAATTGTGAAAAAGTCATATCTGCCGAGCTACTGTTTTCTGAAACGAGTAGATATTCAAGAGAAATCTTGTCGTGCGCACATAATAAACTTATAAGCTCAGCACCAACGTATCCACTTGCTCCAATAACTGCGACTTTCATATATTTTTCTCTTTTCCTTTAGTACTTTCAAAAAGTACATTATTTTTAAATTAAACCACTCAGTATTATTACCAAGTGTTAATAGCTTAGTCGGCTTATATTCTTATAAAAGATATAAGAAATGTTTTCCGTAGCCTTCTTTAATTAGGTTATTTACACTAGAATAAGAAAATAACACCGAGTGACTCGATATGCAACAAAAAAGCATAACTACCCACAAGTATTTTATTTGTCTTTTATTTAAATCGTGAGCCTTTATGAAAAATTTGCCAAACTTTACTGATTCGTTAACGCAATTAATTGCTAGTGCCTCAATTAGTTCTTCACAGCCAAGTTGGGATCAAGGAAATTTGAATGTCATTCAACTATTAGCTACATGGTTTGAGCAGCTCGGTTTTAATATCGACATTCAAGCGGTGCCACAAACCCGTAATAAATATAATTTGCTAGCAAAACTAGGTGATGGTGAAGGGGGGTTACTCCTATCAGGTCATAGTGATACTGTCCCTTTCGATGAAAACAGATGGAATTCAAATCCTTTAGAAGTTGTCGACAAAAATGATAAGTTTTATGGTTTAGGCACCTGTGACATGAAAGGTTTTTTTGCTTTTATTTTACAAGTATCTAAAAATTTATCCGCTAAACAATTAAAGAAACCACTCTATATTTTAGCCACTGCCGATGAAGAAACCACCATGGCTGGAGCGCGTTTTTTCACAAAAAATCAACACATAAAACCTGATGTTGCCATTATTGGTGAACCAACAAACTTAGTGCCGGTAACCATGCATAAAGGCCACATGTCACATCGCATAACTATTCATGGTCAATCGGGACATTCAAGCAAGCCAAGTTTAGGTGTTAATGCAATAGAAATAATGCATCAAGTTATTGGCCAACTTATGCAACTCAAAGAAAATCTTGCCCGCAATTATAGTAACCAAGCCTTTGACGTTACCGAGCCCACGCTTAATTTAGGAGCAATACATGGCGGGGATAATGCTAATCGCATATGTGGACAATGTGAGCTAGATATAGATATGCGCTCTTTGCCAGGAATGGCTGACAGCGAACTTATTCTGTTACTCAGTGAAACACTAAAACCGCTGGCAGAAAAATATCCCAATAGAGTTTCATTTAGTGAATTAGATCCTAGTTCACCAAGTTTTGAACAAAATCAAAGCAGTGAGTTAGTCACCATAGCCGAAGAAATAAGTGGCCATCACTGTTGTGCGGTAAATTACGCCACAGAAGCGCCTTTTATTCAGCAACTAGGTTGCCAAACGATTGTATTAGGCCCCGGCTCCATTGATCAAGCCCATCAACCTAATGAATTTCTAGCTCATAGTGAAATAGAGAAAACCGAAAAAATATTGGTGAATATGATCCAGCGTTATTGTTTTTAAACACAGTTCGGCTCATAAACGGAAGCGCTTAACGTTATTAGCCTTAAGCGCTTCTTCTAACAAATTCGATTACGATAAACCGAGCCTATAACTTCATGTGTAAAATTGGGAATGGTTTACCCATGTCATCGAGTGGTGAACGTGAAACAACTTTAAAGCCCATGTGTTTATAAAAACCTATGGCTAATGGATTTTGTTCATTCACATCAACACGTTTAGCATTAAGTTCATTTATTGCATACAAGAGCAATAACTTACCAATGCCCTGTCCCCTAGTGTTGTTTAAGACAAATAGCATTTCAACTTTCAACTCGTCGATACCGACAAAACCTAGAATTGAACCACTCTCGTCTTTAACACATCTCAAAGTAACAGCAGGAAAAGCATGTTCAATAATAATGGGTTTAAAAAACTCAATATCTTCTTCTGTAATGAAGTCATGAGTTGCTCGGACTGAATTTTCCCAAACAGCTAACATTTCTGCGTAATATTCAGGAAGCACATTTTCAACAATCATAATAATCTCTTTTAATTAATATTATTTCGATGCGCAGCCGCGAATGAGCATTATATAATTAAGGAAAAGCTTCTTCAATATTTTATCTATGGCACCATTAAATCTTTAAGATCCCCATGAGTGAACCCTGCGTTAAACTAAATTTTTGGAAAAAAAAGAGTAAAACCTTCTACGGTTTTACTCTTTTATATGAAAGGTAACGTTTACATCATATCGTCAAATGGGTTTTCAGTAGGTAATTCGATCGTATTAGTGAAACCTGTCATTGATATTTTCTCTGCATTAATTTCAATGTCATCATCACCTAAAACACCAATGCCAAACTTGTAAATTAATTCAAATTGCGCATTATCTGCTTTTTCTTGATAAACTTTTTGTTTCGCTTCAACACTTGTTAATTTTTCTGAGTAACTAGCCATTGCTTCACTGCCGTGACGCTTTTCTAACATAGAAAACGTTACTGCTGGCGAAAGTAATGTTGCCGTTGCGTTATTACCACCAAAGCCTTTTGAGTTGATGAAAGCAACATCCATTTCTTCACACTGCCAATGATCAAGTGCGATGTTTAAACGTTCGTCATAAACATCATCCGCAATAGATTTTATGGTGGTAATACCTGGCATAATATTGTGTGCGAAAACACCAAGTGCCATAGTAATTTGGTCACCACTCGCTGGTGCGATGGTGTGACCGACAAAAGCTTTTGGTGCAGCTACAGGCCAATTGTTAATATTGAAAGTTTCAGCTAAACGGTGATAAATCAGCGATTCTGTAACACGATTTTGTGGGGTACTTGAACCATGAGCCAATATAAAACTACGCTGCTGTACTGATTCTTCACCTAAGATACTTTTCGCTAATGCAACAGATTTTGCCATAGTAATGTAATTACCAGGGCCAGGAGCGGTAATTGATTTCTTAACACCATCAGCGTTAATGAAAACATCAGCAACGGAACCTAAAGGTTTCGCGCCTAATTCAACCGCTAAGTCGTCAGCCATAATCACGAGGAAATGCGCCGCTTCACCAATAGTAAAACCACAGTTATCACCAAACGGACGACTAGTATTGCGATGGTTCGCTTGGCCTTCGGTAATACCATCCAGTTTTTTCAAACCTTCCTCATTAGCCAGTGCGCTCATATTACCGAAACCTTCTATGATTTCCGGTGTAATTGGGCTTTCACTACTGCCAACAATAGCAACACGAACTCGACCTGATTTAATATCTTGAATAGCATTACGCAAGTTATAAAGAAAGCTTGCACAAGCACCTGTCGACGTAGATGTTGTTCCTACACTGCCAGTAACATAACCATTAATAAAATCAGCCGACATGGTATTTAAACCTAAAGCCAAATTTTTAGTAGTTACACGATCACCATTTAAGCGATTTTGTAACATGCCGCCTAAACCTTCAGATTGCATTTGACCAAACGCTGAAGAAGAGTATGTGCCGACATGATCAGGGCTTACTTTTTCTAAAATTTCATCCCAGCTAAAGCCTGTTGAATGAATAGCATCCGCCGCGCCAAAAATAGTCGTTTGTAAACCACGTGGTTGATAACGACTGTTATATAATTTTGATGGTTCAAAACCTGTTGGCAATTGTCCAGCAGCTTTAATCGGGTTATCACGATAACTGCTATGTTTAATTTCTAAATTATCGGTAATTTCAACTTTTACGCGTTTATCTTCTAACGCTGTTACCTGCCAAGAGCGTGGTAATGGTTTAGGTAGTTCTTTTTCTTTCAATTCGAAAGTAATGTTTTCGCCGCTGGGTGCTGCCGTAATTTTGCTATGACAATGCGTAGCGTCTGGATCAAAATGATTATTTTCTATTTTACGAATAAGAGTGCCATCAAGAATTTGTTGACCAAAACGGCTTTCAACATCACTTAATGCAACGCTATTACCTTCGCCATCAACTAGCTGACCTTCTTGGTAAGTTAAAATGTTCATCAAGGTAGCAAGGCCAACAAACGTTTCTTGGCGAGCTTCAGCTGTTAATTTGTCGATAACAATGCGTCGAAAGCCTTGGTGAAACGAGGTACGTCCTGCAGCGTTTACGCCGCCCATCCCAACAATAATAGGTAATGCAGTCATTTATAATTCTCTTTTAATACTTAAGTCGTAATTCATGTAACCAGTGTAAAAAAAAATCACGACAATTAATTGTCGAAAACAGCCAATAATAATACAATAACAGCCAAACATTACTTTATGAGTCATTATGCTGCTAAAAAACACCCGAAAAACTGTTAATGTGGCTTTAGTTCTTTATGATCACATGCTGGCAACGAGCGTAAGCTTGCCCATTGAGATGCTCAGAGCGGGGGAAGCTTTTGCCCGAAGAGAGAATAGGAACTCACCTAAACTCAATATAGAAATGGTCAGCGAAAGAATAGCGCCAATACGCACCAGAGCACTCATTAAGCTATTTCCTGATACCGATATTGAACATGCGCAAAGCCCTGATTATATTTTTATTCCCAGCCTTTGGCGTAACCCTAGACCGTTAATAAAAAAACATCCCAAAATGGTGGCTTGGTTAAATACCATGTGGCAACAAGGATCCACACTTATTGGTGGTGGCACAGGTGTCTGTTTTATTGCAGAGTCTGGGCTGCTTGACAATCATCCCGCTACAACACATTGGCATTACGTTGATCAGTTCAAACGAAATTATCCCAAGGTGGAATTAAAGCCCGATTTTTTCATCACCCAGTCTGAGCGTATATACTGTGCAGCAAGTTTAAATGCTCTTGCCGATATTACCGTGCATGTTATCCATCAAACTTATGGTGAAACAGCCGCGCAGCATGTCGAACGGAATTTCTCTCATGAAATAAGAAAGCCTTACGAAGAGCAGCGTTATTTAGAAGGCGCCGTTGATCGTCACCCTGATGAATTGATCACTCAAATTCAGTTTTGGATGCGAACTAATCTTTCATCGACTTTAACACTTAACGAACTTGCCTCACAATTTGGCATTAGTCATCGAACATTTAGTCGACGTTTTAAGCATGCCACAGGCGTTAAAGCTTCGCATTATTGGCAAAAAGTAAGGATTGAAACCGTAAAAGATCTATTGTCATCAAGTAACTTATCTATTCAAGAAATAGCGTTTCAAGTGGGTTATCAAGACCAAGGTCAGTTAACCCGATTATTCAAGAAACAATTAAAATTAACCCCTAGGGATTACCGGGCTATGGTGAGGAAAAAACTTTTTACCTAAAAATGACTGCAACATTAACTAAAAGCGCAGAAACACTTGAATTTTGATTAAATAAGTAACATGGTACGACCACTGAAAGAATATTTACTATCGGAGCAAAATACATGTCAATCGTGATCAGTGGCACGGGTTTATTTACCCCACCTCATAGCATTTCAAATGACGAATTAGTCACAGCATTTAATCAATATGTTGAAAATTATAACGCTGAAAATGAAGAAGCGATCAACAGTGAACGGGTAACGGCTTTAAAACCCTCTTCAAGTGAATTTATCGAAAAGGCATCCGGTATTAAAAGTCGTTATGTGATGTATAAAGACGGTGCGCTTGATCCTAAAACCATGATGCCACTTATCCCGCAGCGCAGTAATGATGAATTATCTGCACAAGCTGAAATGGCTGTAGCTGCCGCTAAACAAGCTATGGCTGCTGCCAACAAAACCGCTGAAGATATAGACTTAATTATCGTTGCTTGTTCTTATACCCAACGTGCCTACCCAGCGATTGCCATAGAAGTGCAAAATGCTTTAGGCTGTCAAGGTTGGGCGTACGATATGCTCGTTGCTTGCTCATCAGCAACATTCGGCATTATGAACGCCTCAAATGCTTTGCATGGCAACACGGCAAAAACAGTGTTGGTGATTAATCCTGAGCTAAACTTTCCACAAATTAATTTACGTGACCGAGACAGTCATTTTATCTTTGGCGACGTGGCAACTGCTGTTGTTATTGAAAAACAAGCAACAGCAACAGCTGAACATTGCTTTAAAATATTAACGAAAAAACCTATCACTACTTTCTCTAACAATATTCGTAGTAACTTTGGTCACACTAATAAGTGCGATCCTGAAAGTATGTTTGATAGCGACAAAATGTTTGTTCAACAAGGCCGAAAAGTATTTAAAGAAGTACTACCTATGGTGTCACAATTAATTACTGAGCAAATGGCAGAGGCAAATGTTGAGGCTAAAGATTTAAAGCGCCTGTTTTTGCATCAAGCCAACATCAACATGAATAACTTTGTTGCCAAGAAGGTATTAGGCCGTGAACCTATCGATAATGAAGCGCCGATTATTTTAGATAAGTTTGCCAATACCGCATCAGCTGGTTCTATTATTGCATTTCACTTAAATCATCAGGATATGATAGCTGGAGATAAAGCGCTCATTTGTTCTTTTGGTGCTGGATATTCTGCCGGTTGTCTGGTTATCGAACACCTTTAAGTCTACTGATTATACAGCCCACTTTGCTGAAAGATAAAGTGGGTTAACTGCCCAAATTTACTGACAAAAATACGAACAAAACTACGAACAAAATTCACTATGCAAAAATGCAATTAGCTTTACAATTGAAGGGTGTGCAATCGAATAATAAATAGTTTGCGATTCCCGACGCGTTTTTACTAAACCATCTTTTCTTAATCTTGCCAAATGCTGCGATAAACTCGACTGGCTCAAATCAATAAAGCCATTGAGCTCTGACACTGACATTTCCTTCTCACCTAAATGGCAAAGTATCAGTAATCTATTTTCATTACTCATCGCTTTCAGTAACTCTGCGGCTTGGGTTGCATTGGCCCGCATTTCAGCTATGTCTATTTGAGGATTATCATTCATATTTTTATCTGCGTGTTAGCCAATAGAATTGGAATAAAGTAAATATTGTTTGATATTACATTAGATAATGCTAATATAAAAGTACATTAGCATCATCTAATATACAAACATCTATTCTTTGAGTTAAGGACCCGTTTTGAATTACACCCGATTATTACAGCTCGCTGTTGAAAAACCTAAACTTGTTTACAGCCTAGTATGGTTCATGGTGGTAATGAGCCTAGCTATGATGCCAAATATAAGTATAGATACAGATCCTGAAAATATGCTCAGCAGTGATGCACCAGCTCGGGTTTTTCATAACCAAACCAAAGCTGACTTTCAAATGCGCGATATGATTGTAGTCGGTTTGGTCAGTGAAACGACTATATTTACGCCTAATTTACTCAAGGTTGTGGAGCAACTTTCCACGCAAATCCTACAAATCGAAGGGGTTATTGAGCAAGACTTATTATCGCTCAGTGTTGTTGATAATATTACCCAAGAGAAAATGAGCCAAGCAACAACCAATACCGGTAACAATAACGGCATACGTTTCGAATATTTAATGAAAAAAGCGCCAACTACATTAGAAGGCAGCTTAGCTATTCAACAAGCCGTTAAACGCTTACCCATGTTGAACAATACTCTAGTCTCCGGAGATAACCGAGCAATAGCAATTTATGTTCCGATTCAATCTAAAGACATGAGCTATAACATTGCAGAGCAGATACGCGAGATAAGTAAAAGTCTCCCAGCAGAATTAGTGGCTGATTTAGACTTTCACATTACTGGGCTTCCCGTGGCAGAAGATCAATTCGGCTATGAAATGTTTATACAAATGGGCGTTGCCGCACCATTAGCAGGTTTAGCTATTTTTGTTCTACTTTGGTATTTTTTTCGTATCTTCCCCTTGATTATCGCGCCCATGGTAGTAGCAATGACAACGGTGATAATTATTATGGGGTCGCTCATTGGTATGGGTTTTACTGTCCACATCATGTCATCAATGATCGCCATATTCTTAATGCCGATTGCGGTAGTCGACTCGGTTCATATTCTCTCTGAATTCGCTGAAAAGTATAAAACGGGTGACAACGCTGGTGACGTGGTAAAAAGTGTAATGAAGCATTTATATACCCCAATGCTTTATACGTCAGTTACTTCAGCGATCGGTTTTTATTCATTAATGTTAACCCCTATTCCACCCGTTAAAGTTTTTGGTGCTTTTATCGGTAGCGGAATTTTAGTAGCGTTTTCATTAACTATTATTTATATTCCTGCTTATATTTCACGCCTTAAACCTGAAACATTAGCCAAGTTACACGACGCCATTACGCGTATGGAACACAAAGGAAAGTTGGCTAAAACATTAGAAAGCTTGGGTAATTTCGCCACTAAAAAAACTAAACTTATTCTGATTAGTTTTGTTGCGCTGTTTCTAGTGAGTATTGAAGGTATTACCCGTATTGAAATTAACGATAATCCGGTTAATTGGTTTAAAGCAGATCACGAAATTAGAATTGCTGATAAAGTTTTAAATGAACATTTCGCCGGTACTTACGACGCGTGGTTAGTGTTTAAAAATAACAGTATAGCAAGTGATGTTGCGGTTAGTGCATTCAAAAAAGTATTAGCAAGTGCAGATCAGACTTCAGGCAACGTAAAGAAAATCCAAGCCTTTATTGAGAATACAAACCCTTCATTCATCAATCAAAATATGTTGATTTTATTAGATGACTTAAGTTTTTCTGCTACTGAATATGAGCGAGTATGGCTTGAGAAATTAGTCGATATAACTGACCAAGCTTTTAACCGTAATAAAGTGTTTCTCGCCCCTGATTTACTAAATTGGCAAAGCGATTTTCAGCAAGCTCTACTTAAAACAGGCCTAGTAGGTAAAAGTAACGGTTTAGCCGATATTGTTAAAACGGTTAATCGCGAGCTTTATTCGGGTGAAGAAAAAGATTTTGTTATACCAAAAACAAATAATGGCGTGGCACAGACATTATTACAATATCAGTCTTCGCATCGTCCCCAAGATTTATGGCACTTTGTCAGCAAAGATTATCAACAAAGTTTGTTATGGTTACAAATGACCAGCGGCGATAATCAACATACCTCTAAAGTCGTTAATTGGACAGAGAATTACATTGCCAAGCACCCTATACCAAAAGAGGTCAGTTATCAGTGGGCAGGAAAATCATACCTAAACATTGTTTGGCAGGACGCGATGGTGAGCGGTATGGTCGATAGTTTATTGTCGTCATTTGTGATTGTTTTCTTGATGATGGTTTTCTTATTTCGTTCACTAAAATACGGTTTTTTAGCTATGTTGCCGCTAACCTTAACAATCTCGATGATTTACGGATTAATTGGCTGGATGGGCAAAGACTACGACATGCCTATTGCCGTATTATCAGCGTTAACATTAGGGTTATCTATAGATTTTGCTATTCACTTTCTACAACGTGCCCGTGAACTTGAAAAAGAGCTGGGTAGCTTATCGCACGCATTATCGGCAATGTTTCAAGAACCCAGTAGAGCTATTACCCGTAATGCTATTGTTATTGCCATAGGTTTTACACCATTGCTGTTATCCCCCTTAATGCCTTATATAACCGTCGGCTTTTTTCTGGCCAGTATAATGGCGCTGTCGGCATTGGTGACTTTGGTATTATTGCCGACTCTCATGACCCTTTTTAATAAAGAAATAGTAAATATCACTTAAAACTGAATACTGCATAGGATTTTAAAATGAATAATTTATCATCATTATTACTGATTGGTTTGCTATTTAGCGTTTCAGCTTCTTCTAATGAGTTAACGGATGCCAACGAAATAATTAACAAAGCGAATTTGGCCGCTTATTATTCTGCTGATGATGGCAGCGCGCGAGCCAGAATGATTATTGTGGACGCTCAAGGTAACAAGCAGATGCGTCAATTTACAATTTTGCGTAAAGACCAAGCTGATTTGGGCAACCAAGACCTGTTGGTGTTTTTCGCACGACCCACTGATGTTAACGGTACCGTTTTTCGCGTTGAGAAAAAAGTAAACAATGATGACGACCGTTGGTTGTATTTACCCGCGCTAGATTTAGTTAAGCGTATTTCAGCTGGCGATAAACGTACGTCATTTGTCGGTGCTCATTTTTTCTATGAAGACGTTTCGGGACGAAATCCCGCTGAAGACGACTTCACCTTATTAAAAACTGACGATAAATTCTACACCCTCAAAGCTGTGCCTAAAGATAGAAACAATGTTGAGTTTGATCATTATATCGTCAGGATTAACAAAACCACTTTTTTACCTATGCAGGTTGATTATTACAACAGCCAAGGTAAAAAAACACGTTCAATGGCGGTGCTGAAAACGAAAGTGATTCAAGGTTTTACTACCGTCATGCATTCGAAAATAACGCAACATGCTAATGGCAGTTATACAGAAATGCAATTTAGAAACGTTAAATATAATGTCGGCTTACCTGATAATATTTTTTCAGAACGCAGTTTACGTAGCCCGCCTAAAGCATGGTTAAAATAAGGAATATCGTGTTTACTCCCATAAAACATATAATTATTCTCATTATTTACTTATTTATAGCTTGCCAAAGCTTTGCTAGTGAATCAGCAAAAAATAAAGATGATAATTGGGGTAACAATGACTGGAGCGAAGAAGAAGTATCGCCTTGGCGTTTTTCTGGTTATATCCAAGCCAGTTATGGTTATTTTTTGCAAAATAACATTGTTGCGTCAAATACGTCATTAAGTGAAATAACTGCGCGTATAAACCTCGATTACAGTCATTCAGATTTTGAATTTGTTTCAAAAAGCGAACTCATTTATGACGATGTTATTAGGGACAGTTATTGGCAAACGCGTGAGCTAAATATTAGCTTTAGCCCCAGTGCAAGTACTGACATAAAACTGGGACGACAAATTTTGACTTGGGGTACTGGCGACTATATTTTTCTTAATGATTTATTTGCTAAAAATTGGCAAGCATTCTTTGCTGGTCGAGATGACCAATACCTAAAATCACCATCAGACAGCGCTAAGAGCACTTGGTATATTGGTGACTACTCCGTTGATTTGACTTGGACATCTGAATTCACGCCCGACGTTTATTTAACGGGAGAGCGCTTTTCTTTTTATTCGCCGCAAGCACGAAACATTATTGCCCCCGTTGGTGGTTTTAACGTACAAAAAGCCAATAATGCGCAATGGGCAACACGCATAGCAACCAATAAAAATGGCGTTGAATATGCGCTATATGGCTATAAAGGTTTCTGGCCAACACCGGTAGGTATGAGGAATAACAACTCTTTACAAGCCCTTTCCTACTTTCCAAAGATGAATGCTTGGGGGGCGAGCATTCGAATGACATTAGCAGGCGGTTTATTTAATTTCGAATTTTCCAGTTACAACAGTATTGAAGACAATCAAGGTAAAGACCCGTTTATTGCTAATGGTCAGAATCGCTTTTTATTCGGTTTTGAAAGAGAGCTATTCAAAGATATGACCGCCAGTGTGCAAGTCTATGTCGAGCAAACAAGAAATTATGATGAATTGATTACCCATTCTGCAACGCCAGCAGTTGAAGTCGATGAAAACCGTCAGTTGCTAACATTGCGCTTAACCTACACAGCGCTTCAGCAAAAACTAATTTACAGCCTATTTAACTTTTACTCTCCTTCAGATCAAGACGGATACCTGAAACCTTCAGTCACCTATCGTTATAGTGACCAATGGTCGTTTTCAGGGGGAGCTAATTTATTCTGGGGTGACAAAGAACATACTTTTTTTGGGCAACACCATCAAAATAGTAATGCTTGGTTACGAATAAAAACGCAGTTTTAAAAAAATCTAAAACTCCCTCTCATACACTAACGATATATCTAACATTAACTTACACTTTTTCTGGATTATCTAACGATTTGATCACTGAAACTTACTGAGAACTAGGTAAAAATAATATCAAATCTACTACCGAGTTAGTTATGAAAAAAGTCATTGTTTCGCTCTGTTTATGCTTGTTATTTTCTTTAAATGTTTATGCCAAAAAGTCTAATGATTATATTATTTTTCTTCATCATGATGCCAATGAAAGCGATCATTATTCGACTATCGGTGTAGAGATTATTCATCGGAATATGAACAGTTATTTGGGTTTCGCTGTTAATAGCACTATTGGTTATGCCCGTGTAAGCGATACCTATAATTATGAGCACGGATTTATTGCATGGGAAGGCGGCATAAAATTCGGCTATTTTTCGGACTTTAGTCTTTATGCTGAATTCGGTGTTGATTTAGCCGAACTCGCTTTAAATGATCGCAGTGATGATGATTATCAACATAACAATAAACGTTATAATACTGATTTTGAAAATGATAATTTTGATCACAGAGACAGCCAAAACGATATTGATGGCTATATTGGAATCGGCAGTTCATTGATGATTGAGCAAATAAAAATCACGGGATTTATTCGATTTAGAGAAATTAGTGGCCATAATTGGCAAGCAGAAAACAATACTTTCAGTGGAATTGAATTAGCCGTAGTTTTTTAATGAAATCCCCCTGCTTTACTTGTTAGTTTCTCTTGGCTACGGCACACTATAGCCAATGAGAATTTCAAACGAGTAGAGAGAAAAATGAGCGAACGTTCAGCAGCACAAAATCAAATCAAGCAAATGCTTACCATGCAAGACGCAATGAATTCACGTGTTAGTGATACCTGGCGAGAAAATGGTTATGAATGGTATCGCGCCATTTGGGTTGAATGTGCAGAAATGTTAGATCACCACGGATGGAAATGGTGGAAACATCAAGAAATCGATGTTGCTCAAGTACAACTTGAACTCGTCGATATTTTCCATTTTGGTTTAAGCTTACGTTTAATGACGGGCGCAACGGTTGACAGTATTACTGAGACCTTAGCGACAGAATTAACGCAAAGTAGCGATGAAAGTGACTTTAAAATTGCCCTTGAGAATTTAGCGTCAGCTGCGGTGAGCAATAAAAGTTTTGATGCTATTGCCTTAGCTGACTGTATGCGTTTAATGAACATGGATCTAAACGAACTATTTCGTCAATACGTTGGCAAAAACACCTTGAACTTTTTCCGCCAAGATCATGGTTATAAAGAAGGCTCTTACATTAAAATTTGGCATGGTGAAGAAGACAATGAAGTATTAGCCAATTTAGTCAATTCACTCGATGCGAGTGCGAGCGATTTCCAACAGCAGCTTTACGCCGCACTTGAAGAAAAATATCCTTCATAATAATTAACATAAGCCAATAAGGTGCTGTAAATAACTTATATTCACAGCACCTATTTTATCAAGCCTCCCACTTTTTATAAAACAACCTCTTCCTATTAAGATCTGTGGCACAAATTCTGCTTACTCAACTGTTATTAAGAAAACCGTCAAGAATTTGAATCGCCGGAGAAGTGTATGGAATTAATCCTTTTTGCCATGATCAGCCTAATTGTTATTGTTGCTTTATTAGCTAGCCGCTTAAACGACAGCAGCTTCCCTTTCCCATTTGAAAAAAAGAACAGCATTTTTACCCCCGCAGAAAAAAACTTTCAAAATTTGCTTGAACAGGCACTAGGTGGAAAATATCGCATCATTAATCGCGTAAAGCTTTCTGACATAGTGACAATCCGTAATGGCGTTTCAAGTCGAGCGAGTCAAACAGCTAAAAATAATGCGGAAAGTAAATATTTAGATTTCGTTATTTGTGAACGTGAAAGCATGCAGTTATGTGGTGTTATTGATCTAGTAGACACTCAAGGCAAAGGTTACAAAATTAAGAAAGATTGGTTTGTTAGCGGTGCATTAGAAGCCTCATCCATTCCACATATTCGTATTAAAGTAAAAGCTAATTATACCGTTGATGAAATTCGTTCTTGTATTTACAGTCGATTATTAGGTAATAAACCACCGGCACCAAAAATGAAAGGCAAAGTTATTCCTGCGCCCATGCTCAAACCGCGCCCAGATAAAAACAGAGAAAAGACTGGCGTATTATCGCCGATAGCAGCTCGTTCACAATTAGACACTTCGTCAAACCATGCGATGTCTCAGCGTATTCCTGCACCACAAGTCGCTGCTTTACCACACTAATATACCGAAGCATTGGCACTTTCTGTTCTAATGCTTTAACTGTTAACAAAGTATTAATGCCACTCGATTTTAGCTGTGCTAGAAAACAAATTGTAACCATTTGGTAGAAATAAACATGGTACTGTTGCGCCATAACTTACATCTATATAGCGCTATTAATATGAAAACAACAATTTTTTTCCTGATAACTATTGCTCTACTTTCAGGCTGCAGTAACCGTTTACAAGTTCCTGACTCAAAGTCAGGCTTCCTGAGCGATTACCGTTTATTCAAGCCAAATCCTCGTATGGATAATTCTTGGATCAGAGTTAAACAAGATGTCACCCTTGAAACTTTACAAAATTACAAAAGTATTGCTATTGCGCCAGTAGAGTTATGGTTGGATCCAAATAAACCCACTCATATAAAAGATAAAAACAAACAAGCAGCACTGAACGCTTATTTTGAGCAGCTGATAAAATCAAAAATAGGCAATAACTATCAAATAGTCCCTAAAGGAAGTAAAGATTCGTTATTAATCAGACTGGCCTTGACTAATCTCGACGAAAAAACACCTGAATTTGAAGTGCTCGATATATTACCCTTTCGAATTGTTCTAAACGCTGGAGAAGGCGCATATCGATTAGCCACTGACCAAAAAGCCGTTATTGGCGAGGCTGGTTTAGAAGCTGAATTTGTTGATACCAATACCGGTGATGGATTAGTGGCGATTATTATCAATAGTCAAAGTGACGAAATGAATGTCGACGACCAAGCCAGTAATATTGATAGTATTAAAGCCGTTATTGACGGTTGGGTGGAACAATTAGCCAGTGCATTAAATGAAAAGCTGGACTAGTTATTAAGAAGAGCTACCTAAATCATAATTTTAAAGCTGATTTAACATTACATTAGGGTATAATTTTACAATAACTTACTTATTTACCTAAAAGATAATCATATGAAAGCTGGAATAATTGGCGCAATGGAGCCAGAAGTTGCTATTTTAAAAGCAAAACTAACAGATGCTACAACAACTGAACATGCGGGTTATACCTTTTATCAAGGTCAACTTAACGGCACGACAGTTGTCATTGTTCAGTCAGGTATTGGTAAAGTAGCGGCGGCATTAGCGACGGCCATGTTAATTGATAAGTTTCAACCAGATTACGTCGTTAATACTGGTTCTGCCGGCGGCTTTGAGCAATCGCTAAAAGTTGGCGATATCGTTATTAGCTCAGAAGTACGTTATCACGATGTTGATGTAACCGCTTTTGGCTATGAAATTGGCCAGTTGCCTGCAAACCCAGCCGCCTATATTCCTCATCCTGTTTTAGTCACGGCTGCACAGGCAGGTGTTGAGCAATTAGAAAACATCCAAACCTTGCTTGGCTTGATTACCACAGGTGATACATTTATGACAGCCGACGATGATATTGCTAAAGCACGTGCAAACTTCCCTGCCATGGCCGCCGTTGAAATGGAAGGTGCTGCGATAGCACATACTTGCCATCAATTTAATGTGCCATTTGTTGTTATACGTTCAATGTCTGATATCGCAGGTAAAGAATCTCCTACGTCTTTTGAGGCTTATTTAGAAACTGCGTCGGTAAATTCATCTCAGCTGGTTGAGAGCATGCTTGTTGCGTTACAAGGTAAAAAGTTAACTTAATAAAATATATGGCCACTAAAAACTTAATGAATTTAATAGAAATCAGTCCATTTACTTACTCTATAGTTTTGCTTTATGGTGTGATTATGGTGAAGTTTTTAGCGTCCTACCTAGCTATTCATGAGCCACTGCGTTTTTTTCGTTTATTTTGCGATCAACTCGCAAGTAAGGTAAATAAAAGTCAAAACAGTAGGCGCCAGCGTAGTATTTCTGGTTTAATTGCTATTGTAGTTACCTTAACGCCGTTACTTATAATTCTTTGGTTGTTTGAATCTTTTGTTGCTGCCGCTTGGCTTTGGCAGGGTTTTTTACTTTATTTCGCTTTAGGAAATTTACACTTATCAAAAACCAGTAAAGAAATTGCAAAACTGATTGTCGCCAATAAAAATTTTGAAGCAAAGCAGTTGTTAAAGCCTTGGGTATTACGCGATACAAAGCAGTTATCATCTTTGGGTTTATCGAAAAGCTGTATTGAAATGTTACTGCTTAGGGCAATGCAAAACCTATTCACGATTGGCGCTATTTTCTTGTTTTTAGGGCCTCTTGCCGCACTTTGCGCGCGATTATTACTTGAAATGCACTATAGCTGGAACAACAAACAAACCCACTTTCAACCTTTCGGCCATAGCATTTCGCTTTTAGTCAACCTTGTGCAATGGCTACCCAACCGTATTTTTTCATTGGTGTTATTATTTAGCTGTATAGGAAACAACTTCACTTTATATTCTCGACTAAGTCGAAGTTATTTCTTCCAGTTAAATAATAATTATCCATTAAGTTTATTTGCATTATCATTAGAAATTAAACTGGGCGGTGTCGCTATGTACCAAGACAGCAAACTTAGAAAAATCAGTTTCAATGATCATGGACGTCAGCCACAGGCGACCGATATTATTCATGCGAGTAAACGTATCAGTCAAATATTCTATTTCTGCTTTCTATTTTTAGCTGTACTCGCACTCTTTACTTATTCTTTAAACCTCAATGGCTAACGCATAAAATGAATGAATTACTTTATTGGTTAGACTTGTTTGGTATCGTCGTTTTTGCCCTATCGGGTGCCTTAATGGCAGGACGTTATAAGCTTGATCCATTTGGTGTTGTTGTGCTGGCGTCGGTAACCGCTATTGGTGGCGGCACCATCCGAGATATTATTTTAGATACCACGGTATTCTGGGTCGTTAACCCAATTTATCTATATGTTATTTTTGTTACCGCTGTTTTAACTATTATTATTATTCGTCGTCCTAAACTGATCCCTAAACGGTTTTTACTCATTGCAGATGCCTTTGGTTTGGCATTATTCGCTGTTCTAGGTACAGAAAAAGCTTTAAGTTTAGGTGTTCCTGTTACGGTTGCTGTGATAATGGGTACGATTACGGGTGTTGCAGGAGGGATGATCCGAGATGTTCTATGCAATGTAATTCCGATGATTTTACGGCAAGAAATTTACGCAACGGCAGCAATATTAGGCGGCAGTTTATTTGCCTTATTTCAATATTTAGGATGGCCTGAAGATATTGCTTTAATTACCGCAATAGTAGGAGCGTTATCACTTAGATTAGCCGCTATTTATTGGCGAGTTTCTCTTCCTGCTTTTCAAATTGTCGAAAAAGAAGAAAAAAAATAATGCTACTGGATTAGATAAAACAACAGCACCATAGATTGTTTACAGCCCTACCTTAAAATGAGTAACTAATACCGACATTAAAAGTATCCATATCTAAATCTCCTGCATCTTGAAATTGTAAACTAGTATTAAGTCCAAAACCGTTATCCCAACGATATTCCCAACCTGCTTCGATAAACAAGCCAGTGCCGTCTTCGTCAGCAATACTGCTATGGTCTAGATCGATTTGATAATCATAAAATGCTGCACCAACCTTGACATATAAGCGATTACGCTTTGATAAGGATAAATCCGTTTTTAATGCTAGTACAACAGCGTTGTATTCAAAATTATCCGCTTGTAGTTCAAACTTATTGTCGTAATCTGATGAGCAATCCCAGCTGCTTGCTGTATTCTCTGTACACTCCCAATCATCAATATCTTCTGCGCCCACTAAAGCCACTTCAAAATAATAGCTAGGTGCAAATTGATAATTGTAATAAAGGTAACTAAGAGCAACACCTTCTCCGTCGGTATCTTTTCCTTTATATTCAATACCACCGCCAGCAGCTTGTAATCCAACCGAATGTGGAGATTCTAAGTCGTAACCGGCAAAAGCATTGACTGTAAACGTACTTGCAGAAAGAGATAATAATAGTGCGGTAAGAGGGTTTGAGAGTTTCATAGTAACATTCCTTAGTTGTTAATCCTGTCTGGATTAAGATGAAGCTATTATTATTGAAAAGTTCCTAGCACTCTGTTTCACAAATGTTGAGAAGATGTTTATTTCTGTAAGATAACTAATAAGAAATGCAAAATTTAGCTTTAATAACTTAATCACCTTCATTAAACTGTTATCTAACCCGTTGCCATTCATCGAATTATTTTATGACTGAACAAGATAAAATCATCCAAAAACTCTCTGATAAAATTTCATTATTGAATCAAGAGAATGTTTGTATTAAAGGTGAAATTAAAAAATTAGATGAGTCTCTATCCGCAGCTCTAGATAGAACCGGGTTGTTCATCTGGGAGCAGCATATTCCCACTGGGCAGTTAAAAATATTAGATCAATCGTTTGGTAGTATGTGTGGCTTTGAAGTCAATGAAATTGAATCGACTGTAACCTCTTGGAAAAACAATTTACATCCTGACGATAAAGAAAAAGTTATCGCTGCGTTAGAGAGTCACCTGTCTGGTATAACCCCTTATTTTCATATGGTCTATCGGATGAAACACAAAGAAGGACATGATATTTGGGTATCTGACCGTGGCAGAGTCATTGAGTTTGACAACAATAACAAGCCTATACGAATGACAGGGACGCATATTGATATCACCCAAGAGAAGCTTTATGAATTAGAGTTAGCGCAATATGCAAATTTAGATCCGCTCACTAACTTACTTAACAGAAAAGCTTTTCAAAATAATTTTGAAGCCTACACTCATGCCAAAGAATATTGTGGTGGCGCTTTTTTGTTTATTGACTTAGACGACTTTAAATCGATCAATGACATCTACGGACATAACATTGGCGATGAATTATTACAGCACGCCACAAAAGTTTTCGAAGCATTAGCGCCCGATAATGCATTACTTGCTCGGTTTGGTGGTGATGAATTCGCTATTATCTGTAAAACAATCGACAAAGTAGCCATTGAATTATTAGCTCAAACAATATTAACAACATTAGCGAAGCCAGTTGATTTTGCAGGCATAGGAATGCCTATCAACTTAAGTATCGGTATTTGTACATTTAAAAGAAACGATGAAAGCTTTGCCAATATCTATGAAAGAGCTGACAAAGCAATGTATTCAGTGAAGCGCAAAGGGAAAAATCATTACGCCTTCTGGAGCGAGCACGAAAAATATTAATTATTATTAATGATTTAAGCTTCGATACCCCAGCCATCATTATAACCATTGTACTTACCTGCTAGTTGTTCGAACTGCGCTTCTTGAGCTACAATTGCTTCGTAACTAGGCAACATTTTCACGGTACAGTCTAGATCCCACACATTAGGTGTTTCATCTGGCTGAATAGTTAATACCATATCAGGTGCATTTTCAGCTAAATAATCAGCCATTGCTTGTGCTTGTTCTTTTTTCTCAAACAATTGAAAAAACACCACCGGATGAATAACGGTTAAATCAATGCCCGCATCTTGCATTTCAGTCAATATTTGGCCGGTTTCATCGTTTGGAAAAGTCATAAAATTATTATCTCTGTTAATTGAATCATCATTATACTCAGCTATTTTCTGCAACTCCACTTATCCGATCAATTTATCCTCATCATATGTTAATTCCATAGCTGAATGAGCTATACATTGAACACTAAATTGAGGAAAAAAAGAGGCTGAATAACTACCTTGCTATTTTATGCTTAAATCGAAGTAAATTACTGATAGGTACAAATATTTAATTCACAGCTCAACTGGCTACCTTGAGGGTAATCAGGGCATTTACCTATCGAACTCAAATCATCGGCTACTTTTGTCAACAAAGAAGCACCAATAGTATTAATGGCAAATACACAGCTAAAATTTTCAAATTGAACATCAATAAGTACACATTGCTTTGCTGAAACGCATGTTAGGTTTTCGAGAAGGACTTGTTGTTTATAAGAAGCTAATGCTTTTTTTGATAGGCTGTTAAAAGATGATGAGGCATTGATCAGAGGAGGTGCCGTAGACTTAAACCTTGCTTGTTTTCTTTGTTCTTTAGCTTGACTCTGTGCTCGTTGTTGATCAAGTTTTTGCTTTAGCAACGTAGTAGCCGCTTCATGCTCTTTTAATAAATAGCCTAAGCCTAACAATAGTGTAGCGAAGACGACAATAGCCACCAATGTAATCGTTAGCCACTTAAGCATTATCGACTCGCAACAAGCTTAGTTTCTTTCGGGTTTTGAGTGTAAGGAAATTTTTTCATCATCATGTCAATGGCTTCATAAATTTTTGACTGAACCTCCTGACTATTATCTCTATCGACTTTAATTTTTAAGTCATAAACACTGCGCCAAACAGAGCTTTCCGTTTGAGGATTGATGATATCAAGAATTAACGCTCCGGGAATTATTTTAAATGGTTTTTTATTTATCTGCGCTTCCCCTCCTCGCAAACAATATGAGCAATAGCCAATGCCTTTATTGTACTTTTTGACTTCTTTACCATTTTTAATGAGATGGTAAGTAACAATAATGTCAGCCTCCCCACCTAGTTGATAAACAAAGCCATTCTTATCTAATACTTGCTCTATAGCGAGTTCAATACTATTTCTGGTGGTATCGTTGATATTTTGAAAGTCGCTAAAGTCAGAATTACGATCATAAAAGCGATAACTATCTACTTGCGAAAAATTAAAGTTTGTACGAAATTGAGTGTTTGCAGAACGCGAAGATGTACAACCAGCGAGTAGGCTGATTATAAAGATAAAAACTGTAAATAAAGTGACGATACGTATATGCATGATAATCTGTCTATCAACGAATAACTTTAGACTACCTTGCTGAGAAAAAATAACAACTGTTTGTCGGTGTAATGCCAAAGTTTATTCTTTATCGATCGAAACACTGCACTCTAAAAAATGCATAGTGAATTTCTCACCAATAAAGATGATATTTATAGATAACGAAGGAATGTCACGTTACTGACGTATATGAATATCCGGGGTGGTATTAATATCGCCATCTTCGCTGATCGTGGCAGGTGTGCCATTTTGTAAAACCATAACGGCAGTACTTCCGCCGCATGAATTTCGAATAAACAGAAGTTCATAACCATATTTAGTTAGGCTCGTCGCAGAAAAACGTTGAGCCAATGTTAGCTTTAGCCAATCACTGTTGGCACTAACATCGCCTGCAACACTCAGGTCACGGCGTTCAATCAAGGTATCTCTGAACGGTTTATTTTCCATCGTTCTACCCAACATGTTATTGAACATACGGTTTAACAAAATGATTACTCTACGGCTTATATGAGTGATTATTGGCGATTAATGACATTAAATTGTCAATACAATAGATAAGCACAAACCATTCCAAAATTAATTTCATCTTATTTTACAGCCAACTAGATAACATTCTGAGTTATAGTTAACACCTAAAATAAAGGAGTGTAAAGAAAACAGACGGAGCTTTTTTGACCTTTATTACCTCGTTAGCTTTTAGGGTATTATGAACACGGCATGCCTGCTTAAACATAAGTATATGGACTTGATTAGACTTAAAATGGTCGACATATTTTGCGTCTAAAAAAGCCAGTAAAATTACTGGCTTAATCATGACAATAAAATAAGGATTTATTATTGAACGGTTACTTTAGCAAATTTACGCTTACCGACTTGGTAAACAGCCGTAGTACCACAAGCAATACGTAATTTATTATCGGTAATTTTCTCACCTTCAATTTTAGCCGCGCCTTGCTTGATCATCCGCATTGCTTCTGACGTACTTACAGCTAGCCCAGCTTCTTTTAATAAATTAGCAATCGCAATTTCGCCACTATCATCTAATGTATTAACCGTTTTTTCTTCAATCTCATCAGGCATAGCGCCTTTTTGAAAACGATTAATAAATTCTTGGTGGGCGGCTTCTGCTGCTGCATCATCATGAAAACGAGCAATTAACTCTTTTGCTAAATCAATTTTTACATCACGAGGATTCATACCCTCAGCAATTTTTGTTCTATATGCGGCTACTTCTTCGATAGGTTTGAAGCTCAGTAACTCGTAATAACGCCACATTAGCACATCAGAAATTGACATGATTTTACCAAACATTTCTGTTGGGCTATCCGTAATACCAATATAATTATTTAATGATTTAGACATTTTTTGCACGCCATCTAAACCTTCTAACAATGGCATCATCAATACAGTTTGTGGGCGTTGTCCTTCAGACTTTTGTAATTCTCGTCCCATCAACAAGTTGAATTTTTGATCCGTGCCACCTAACTCGACATCAGCTTCAAGCGCGACAGAATCCCAACCTTGAACTAACGGGTACATGAATTCATGAATAGCGATTGATTGTCCGCTGGCATAACGCTTTTTAAAGTCGTCGCGTTCCATCATACGAGCAACCGTTTGACGAGATGCCAACTTTAACATGCCGACAGCACCCAGTTCATCCATCCAAGTAGAATTAAAGGCTACGGTTGTTTTAGCTGGATCTAAAATTTTAAATACTTGCTCTTTATAAGTTTCGGCATTCGCGAGTACATCTTCTTTAGTTAATGCTTTACGGGTAACATTTTTACCGGTTGGATCGCCGATCATGCCAGTAAAGTCACCAATTAAGAAAATAACTTCATGGCCTAATTGTTGAAATTGACGCAATTTATTAATTAATACCGTATGTCCTAAATGTAAATCAGGTGCAGTGGGATCAAAACCTGCTTTAATCTTTAGCGATTTACCCGTTTTTAGTTTTTCTAGTAATTCACTCTCTAGCAAAATTTCTTCTGCACCACGTTTAATCTCAGCAAACGCTTGGCTGACATCAGTCATCGACTTAGCTCCAAAAAATATCATCATAATTTATGCTTCGATTCTACTGCAATAATGCCTCAGGTTGAAAGCCTAACTTTCAATTTAAAGCAATTGTTCTATTTTTTGCTTATTTCACCGGTGATTTTTGTTAAATTTTTACTGCCAAAGCCTGATAATACTAGCGATAACAGCAATAAAAATTTACTAAAGCTTATTTTTTGATATAGTAAACGATAGTTGTCGTATGAACATGTTAAACGTTAGGTTGTAATTTCTTGAAAAACATACAAAATTTCTATTTGCAGTTACCAAAACAGCATAAGTTAATTATTAGCTCTTTTAGCATAGTTATGCTGATACTGCTGTTTATTCCCTCAGAAAAGGCAACGGCGAGTCGTCAAACTAACGATTCATCACTGCAAGTTGGCAAGCGTTACGATCTAGCATTGCCTGCACACCAAGAACCAATATTAAGCTCGCCAATAAAGAATGCTTTACAAACATCACAGCAAAATACTGACAATCAATTCGCCAGTACATTTGATGAATCGCTGACTTGGGACAAAACGAAAGTTCGTAATGGCGATTCATTAGCAAAAATATTCAAACGCCTTGGTTATAGTGCGAGAACCACTCACGATGTTAGTTCAGCTCAGGGTAAGTACAGTAAGTTATTAAAAAAATTAGATGTTGGTGATATCCTTCAGATTGGTAAAAATTCAGCGGGAAAATTAGCCGCATTAAGCTACCCTTTCTCAAAAACAGAAACCTTGCATGTAACCCTACTTGATGACGGTAAGTACCAATCAAACAAAGAAACTAAAGCAGTAGAGACTCGTGAGAGTATTGCTCACGGCGTTATTGAAAGTAATTTTTGGAATGCCGGTATTGAATCAGGTTTAAACGATGGACAAATTATCAATCTTGCTAATATTTTTGGCTGGGATATAGATTTTGCTTTAGATATTCGTAAAGGTGATAGCTTTCATGTTGTCTTCGAAAATCGTTATATTGACGGTGACTACATTGGTACAGGTAAAATTCTTGCCGCTGAATTTATCAATAAAGATGATCCTTTCCAAGCCATACGCTTTTCTGATGGTGAATATTATTCTCCTGATGGCAGAAGCATGCGAAAAGCTTTTTTACGTGCACCTGTTAATTTCAAATATATAAGTTCAAGCTTTAAAAGGAAGCGTTTTCACCCAGTACAAAAACGCTGGAAAGCACATAACGGTATTGATTATGCGGCGAAAAGAGGCACACCTGTGGTGGCAGCAGGAAATGGCAAGGTAACGCATTCAGGATACAATAAAAACAATGGGAATTATGTCTTTATTCAGCACGGTAATGGCATTGTGACTAAATATTTACATTTTTATAAACGTCCATCAGTGAAAAAAGGTCAACGAGTAAAACAAGATCAAGTGATTGGTTATGTTGGATCTACCGGTCTGGCGTCAGGTCCTCATTTACATTATGAATTTGTATTAAATGGCGTACATCGAAACCCTCGAACGGTAAAATTACCGGATGCCAAACCTATTAATAAAAAATATAAAGATGAGTTCGCCTTACTTGCTAACCAACGTTTAATGGAGTTATCTGGCTCTAGACAAGCATTATTGGCAATGCAAACTCCTTAATTATCTTTAAGCTCAATATCAGCGGTAGGCTAATATGACAAAAGCTAAACTTTATATTGGGTTAATGTCTGGCACTAGTGCTGATGGCATTGACTTAGCCCTTGTCGATTTTAGTACCGGAAAGGCTGAACTCATTGCCGGTTATTATCAAGCTTACGATAATGCCACCAGACAAAAAATTACAGAGCTTTATCAACCTTCAGATAACGAAATAGACCGAGCTTTTTCACTTGATAAACTTCTTGCTCACCAATTCAGTGATGCAATAAAAAAATTACTGCAGCAAGAAATATTAATCATTGATGACATTATTGCTATTGGTAATCATGGCCAAACCATTAGGCATCGCCCCACTAAACACAAGGGTATTGAAGCTCCTTTTACCTTACAGATTGGTTGCAGCCAAACATTAGCAGTATTGACTGGCATTCGAGTTGTTGGTGATTTTAGAACAAAAGATATCGCGTTAGGTGGTCAAGGCGCCCCCTTAGTTCCTGCTTTTCATCAGCACTTATTACCCAGAAACTTCCAGGACACTTTTTTAGTTAATATTGGTGGCATTGCTAACTTAACCTTCCTTCCTCAAGCCGGTTCATCAAAAAGTATTTTAGGCTTTGATACCGGTCCAGGTAATGCGCTTTTAGATGCTTGGTGTTTTCTACATACAGGAGAAAGGTACGACAACAATGGTGACTGGGGGGAAACAGGCACCATTAACCAAGCGCTTTTAACAAAATTATTAGCTGATGATTATTTTTCACTGTCCGCCCCCAAAAGTACCGGGCGAGAATACTTTACTCTTGCCTGGTTAGAGATCTTTATCAAACCTTTAGAGATCTCAACTGTCGATGTACAAGCAACCCTTACCGCACTTACCGCGTGTTCAATTTCAGCAGAAATTGTTAAAATATCGCAATCAGCAAAGGTTTACTTCTGCGGCGGAGGAATAGACAACAGCTTTTGTTATAAGCTTTTAAAACAAGAGCTTAATAACTTTCACGTTAACAAGATAGACTCACTAAACCTGAATAATAACGCATTAGAGGCAATGGCATTTGCATGGCTCGCTTTCGCTTATGACAAAAAAATCTATGGGAATATCCCAGCGGTTACAGGGGCTAGCAAGTCAACCGTTCTTGGTTGTGAGTTTTTCTCTTAATCCCCTATAGACCTCACAAACTTTATCTCTATAATAAAGTGTTCCTGGTGAAAAAACAGACGTACATCGCAATAAAATTGAACTAATTAATGAATATTAAATCTAAGTAGAGTATGTCTACATGTTTGCTTAACGTCATCATCAACCGGCGAAGAGTATAATCAGAAATAACCCAGACCACAGGTGAGGAGGAACAATGGAATTTAATGACATTCATATTGGTATGAAGTGTGGTAGTAAAAAGGGCAGTGGTACTGTCACTTGGATTGACGGCTCAACCCGCACTATTTATATGGCAAATACCGAAGAGAACAACAATTTCGAAGTTGGTTTTGAAGATATCATCTATGACCCGCAAGCACATAATAAACAAGACGCTTATTACTAAGAAAGGCTTTAAGAAAGTCGCTAATAAATGATCTCACAATAAAAAACCTCTTTTACTAAGAGGTTTTTTATTGCCTAAAGTTCACGTCAAACATCTCTCCTCCCTCATATCACTCGATACGCTGAAAATGGGCTGATAAAACTCTCTTTTTGTAAAATATTGACTATATTTAAATCTATTAAATACATTATCTTGCTACTTAAGGTAAAAAATGTCTAAAGAAATACATAAAATAACATTGAGCTTAATGACAATAATCGTTTGTTTTGCTGCCTTTTGGTTTAGTAGCTCAATATCAACATGGATTGCGACTCCTCTTTTACTCATCGTTATGGCAAGTTCATATTTTGCCTTCTACTCTCATCAGCAAGTCACTATAAACATTCAGCAACAACTTGAACAAGCCCAAAAAAGTGCAAATGAAAGCCAAACATCTAATGACGGTAGTAACCAATATTTATCACTTTTTACTGAAATAGTGCCCGCTTGGGCAAAGCAGTTAGAGCTCGCACGTTTTCAAGGTAATAATTCCATTAATGAACTTTCTGAAACTTTTGGTGATATTCGCAATAAACTCGATATTGCCATAGAAACATCACAAGCCACCTCAGGAGATATGCATAGCGAAACAGGTTTAACACATGTGATTAAAACCGCAGATACTGAACTGAATCAGATTATTCATTCCCTTAATGAAGCTATGACAGGTCGAGATGAATTACTTTCTGAAATTAGTAATTTAACCACTATTGCCGACGAATTATCAAAGATGGGCGAAGAAGTGGCAGGTATCGCCTCGCAAACCAATTTATTAGCATTGAATGCTGCAATTGAAGCCGCACGAGCCGGAGAGGCTGGCCGTGGTTTTGCTGTTGTTGCTGATGAAGTTAGAACGCTCTCAACGCGTTCAGGTGAAACAGGCGCACGCATTACCGAACGAATTGGGCAAGTTAATAGCACATTATTTAATACCCTAGAAAAAACTCAAAAATTTACGGAGCAAGATGCGATATTGATTGCTGATGCAGAAAAAACAATAGAAATGGTAGTTCAGCAATACAGTAACTCAGGCACGAAAATCATTGAATCAGCGGGTCAGTTAGAAGAAGAAAGTAAATCAGTAAAAGTCGCGATTGAAGAAGTCATTGTTTCCCTGCAATTTCAAGATCGTGTTAGTCAAATTCTCGATCAAATTAACAATAATATGAATGAACTTTCACCACAGGTAGAGCAATGTATTACCGACATATCAAATGGGAACAACAATAAAGGGATCAATAAAAAACAATGGCTCAGTAAATTTAAAAGTACCTACACCACAGTTGAACAAGTTAATTTACATGACAATTCATCAGCTGAAGTTCAACAAGCAAGTGAATCTGAAATTACTTTTTTTTGATAAAAAAAGACCACTAAAGGCAAAATTAATAATACTAAATATGACCCTGATTTAAGGAATGAATATGAGCAAAACAATTTTAATTGTTGATGATTCTGCCAGTATCAGACAGGTGGTTTCCATGACTTTAAAGGCAGCTGGTTATGACGTTATAGAGGCTATTGATGGTAAGGATGGATTGACTAAACTTGATGGCAAAAAAATTCACTTAATTATTTCAGACGTTAATATGCCTAATATGGATGGCATTAGTATGGTGAAAGAGATCAAGCAAATGCCAAACTATAAATTCACGCCGATTGTCATGCTCACCACGGAAGGTTCTGATGATAAAAAGCAGCAAGGAAAATCAGCAGGAGCGAAGGCTTGGATAGTAAAGCCTTTTCAGCCAGCACAAATGCTACAAGCGGTTTCCATGCTTGTGCTTCCATAACCTTTACCCGATAGCGAATAGGCCAATGAGCACAGTAAAAGTCATACAGAAACGGAATAATTCAACAGAAATTACAATTTCCGGTGATCTCAATATATATTCCGCAATGGAAAACTATCAGACGCACTTTCAAACATTAAAATTCAAAGAGAAAGTTATCTTAGAATTGTCTGCCATTGACGAAGTAGACACCGCTGGCATGCAATTACTGATTGCTTTATTGAAAGTAATAAAACAGCAAGGTTCTCACTATTTGATTAAAACGACGAGTGATTCAATAAATGACTACAGTAAATTATTCAACCTTGATCATTATTTTATAAATAACGACGTTATTACTCGCCTAGAGGAGCAATGATGTCTCTAGATGCCGCATTACAAACTTTTTATGTTGAAGCTCAAGAACATTTAGAGTCGATGGAGAATATTTTACTCACCATCGACGAAGGTGAATGCGACCATGAGATGTTAAATGATATATTCCGATCTGCTCATACCATCAAAGGTTCTTCAGGCATCTTTGGTTTAGATCATATCGTCGACTTCACTCACATAATCGAAAATGTTTTGGATAGAGCTCGAGAGAATAAAATTACCCTTGATGGCGCTTTAGTCGATATTCTTTTCAAATGCCGAGACCATATGCAGTCTCTAGTTAAATTATCTTTAGAGGATTTTCAAAGCGACCATGACTGCCAAGAAATAGGAAAAACTTTACTTAACGATATAACACCTTGGTCTGATGAAGAAAATTGCCATATTAAAGCTGATGAACAGGAAGCGTCTAAAGAACCCCACACACTAGATATTGCTGAAACTTTAAATAAACAGGGTCATTGGCATATTTCTTTACGCCTTGCCGAGGACTGCTTAAAAAACGGTATGGATCCCCTATCATTCATTCGCTTTTTATCGACCATAGGTGAAATACGACATATTGAAACGATTGATAACAACTTTCCCGAATTCAATACTTTCGACCCGGAGAACTTATATTTCTCTTATGAAATATCCTTACAGTCAGATGCTGATGCTGAAACTATTGAAAATACTTTTATGTTTGTTGAAGAAGACTCACAAATAACCATTCTTCCCCCATGTGCCAGTGAAGAACAAGTTAACCAACTTATCAGTAGTCTGCCTGAAGATGACAATTATTTAAAAAATATTTTTATTAAGTGCGGTACATTTATAGAAAAAACCATTGAGCAAACAGCAATATTACAAGATGAAGATACAGTTAAAAACTGCACAGACACACTTCAGGAAACTAAAGAATCCCCCAAAGAGTCAAATAAAGAGCAAGCAGTTAGTACTAATAAACAAATTAGAGTCGATTCAGACCGAGTCGATCATCTCATTAATTTAATTGGTGAATTGGTAATAAACCAACAACGCATTGATCTATTAGCTAACAAAACCAAAAACCCACAACTTATTGAAGCTGTAAGTGATTTCGAAGGTTTTACTGAACAAATTCGCGACGCAGCCCTTAGTTTACGTATGGTCCCTATAGGTGGTACCTTTCAACGCTTTAAGAGGTTAGTAAGGGATACAGCACAGCAATTAGGTAAAAATGTAGAACTTGTCATTGAGGGTGCAGATACTGAACTTGATCGACTCATGGTCGAAAAACTCACCGACCCACTCACCCATATTGTCCGAAATGCAATGGATCATGGGCTTGAGTCTATTGAGCAGCGCTTAGCTGCAGGAAAAACAGAGCAAGGGAAATTAAAGCTAGCGGCTTATCATGATGCTGGTCACATTATCATTGAAATTAGTGATGACGGTAACGGTATTAATAAAGAAATCGTACGAGAAAAAGCCATTGCCAAAGGTATTGTTCACGAAGAAAGTATATTGACCGACAATGAAGTATTTCATTTGATTTTTCATCCTGGTTTTTCAACGGCAGCGACGGTAACAAGCTTATCTGGCCGTGGCGTAGGCATGGATGTCGTAAAACGTAATGTTGAAGCTCTACAAGGTAATATTGAAATCAGTAGCGAAACCGGAGCTGGTTCAACGTTTAAAATTCGTCTGCCACTAACCTTAGCTATTATTGACGGTTTTCATGTAGAAAGTCATGGTACACATTTTATCATTCCACAAGCTACCATCATTGAATGCATAGACCTTGATAACCATGTAGATATTGATGGGCGTCATTGTATAAATCTACGTGGTGACATGATCCCCTATTTAAATATGGAAGAAGTTTTCAGTTTGAGCTCTCCTTCTGACCTAACACATACGAATATACAGTTAGACGAGCACAAAAAAACAGAATTAGTAATCGTACAATTTGGCGGAGAGTTAGCGGGAATAGCTGTTGACAAACTTAATGGTGAAATTCAAACCGTGGTGAAACCTCTAGGTCCAATATTTAAACCCTTAAAAGGCATTGGTGGTTCAAGCTTATTAGGCAGTGGTGAAATAGCTTTCATATTAGATATTCCACAATTAATTGAATTAGCGATTGGTAGCGACGTTGAGAAAAGCCGTACTAATTTCAACAACGAGACTTCCAATAGCCATAAGAAAAAATAGGCACTCCCATGAATCAAACAACAGAACAAAGTACCGTATCAAACAAAACGCACCAATTTTTAACATTTACCATTGGCAGTGAACATTTTGGTATGGATTTACACCAAACTCGAGAAATTATTGAATACGTGGGCATTACCCAAGTACCACTTATGCCAAAATTTCTCTCTGGGGTTATTAATCTTCGTGGCGATGTCGTTCCTGTTATTGACCTTGCTGTTCGGTTGGGACGAGAGCCAATAACTATTCATAAGAGAACATGCGTCATTGTCATTGAACTACATTCATTTGAGCAGCATTGCGTGTTGGGTTTACTTGCCGATGCCGTTAATGAGGTTATCGACTTACCCGCGAGCGAAATTGAAGATGCGCCAGCATTTGGCGCTAAAATCCGAGCTGAATTTATTCAAGGTATAGCGAAAAAAGACGATGAATTCATTGTTTTACTCGATGCCGAAAAAACATTATCTCCAATAGAATTAGCACATTTAGTTGAGTCAGAACTTCAACAAGAAGCAACCTAATAAATACACAAACAAACAAACATTATATCGAAGACAAGAATTTATAGAGGGAAATCACATGCTAGAAAAATTAAGCTTAAAAGCAAAAATTGTATTTCTTGGTGTACTGGTCACTTTAGCATTATTGCTACTTGGCTGGTCTTCATTAAATAAATTGTCGCAATTTCATCAATCAACAGAACGAGATTTTCATGAAGTCAGCGAGAATGTAGAGTTATTGACTGAGATTACTCACGCACATGTTGTCTTTAAAATTCAAGTACAGGAATGGAAAAATGTGCTCATCCGCGGTAATGATGCAAAACAATACGAAAAATATGCAACACGCTTTCAAGAGAACTCAGATAGAGTGCAGGCTATATTAGCTAACGCAATTGAAAAATCCGAAACGCTCAATATTGATACCAAAAGCTTAATCCGTGTAAAAGAGGAGCATGCCGATTTAAAAAAAGCTTACTTATCGGCTTTAGAAAAATTTGATGGAAGCGATAACCTCACAGGAAAAAAAGTAGATAAGAGTGTGAGTGGTGTTGACCGCCCAGCAAGTAAAGGTATGACCGAATTAGCAGACGTTACCGAGAAAAACTTTAAAGCAATTATCAAACACACTAATGACAAAATGGAAGCCCAATACGAATCTGCAAAATCTTCATTAACACTATTTGTTGTTATTGGTTCATTAATCGTCTTAAGTGTCATGGCTATTATTTTTTATGATTTATTTAAAACCCTTGGTGGCGATCCCCGTTATGCGGCACATGTTTGCAACCAAGTAGCTAATGGCGATTTAAGCATAGATATAGAAATTGGCAATAAGGATAAAAATTCATTATTGCTCAGTATCAATAATATGAAAAACCAGCTAGCAACCATTATTAGTGATGTTCGATCTTCAGCTGATGCACTTTCTTCTGCCTCATCACAAGTCAATTCGACAGCACAAACAATCGCTAAAGGGGCTTCAGTACAAGCAGCCAGTGTGGAAGAAACATCGGCATCAATGGAACAAATGTCAGCTTCAATTTCACAAAACAATGAGAATGCAGGTATAACAGACGGTATGGCGCAAAAAGCATCAAAAGAAGCGGTCTCTGGCGGTAATGCCGTTGCAGAAACCGTAGATGCAATGCAAAAAATAGCAGAAAAAATAAGTGTTATTGACGATATTGCCTATCAAACTAATTTACTTGCGCTTAATGCTGCAATAGAAGCAGGACGAGCTGGCGATCACGGTAAAGGGTTTGCCGTTGTAGCCTCCGAAGTTCGTAAATTAGCTGAACGTAGCCAAGTGGCCGCTCAAGAAATTGGCGAATTAGCTAAAGATAGCGTAAAACGAGCTGATATTGCAGGCACTTCATTAAAAGAAATGGTGCCATCAATAAATAAAACTGCTGATCTTGTACAAGAGATAGCCGCAGCATCTTCTGAACAAGCAACGGGTGTTCATCAAATAAATGAAGCTATATCACAAGTGAATCAAACCATGCAGCACAATGCAGCGGCCTCTGAAGAACTCAGCGCAACTTCTGAAGAAATGAATACACAAGCACTTAGTTTACAAGAGTCTGTGAATTACTTCACTTTAGAGCAATCAGCAAGAAAAAGTAGAGGGATTTCTACACATTCACCAACGAGAGATAATCAAAATAATAAAAATAATAAAACGACGAAACCTGCACACTTAAAAAAAATAGAGCAAGACTCTGATGACGATAACTTCGTTGACTACGATTAAGTGTAAGCTGTTAATTATAAACATTAATTTAGGATTATTAAGTAACCCATGGACTTAAGTGATTACTTACCCTCAGAAAAAGAGTTTATTCTTTTTCAAAAACTTGTTTATAACAGATTAGGTATCAGCTTACCGATACAAAAACGAGTGATGTTAGGGCACCGCTTAATTAAGCGAGTCCGTCAAACAGGGTCACTTAATTTTACCGAGTATTTTACCTACATTAATTTACTAGAAAATGCAGTAGAGCTAGAAATAGCCCTGGAATTAATAACCACAAATGAAACCTTTTTTTTTCGTGAAGATAAGCATTTTGAATATTTGACTCATCATGTTTTACCGAACATAAGCCCAAATGAAACACTGAAAATATGGAGTGCAGCCTGCTCTACAGGAGAAGAACCCTATAGCATTGCAATGCTATTACAACATCATTATCCGGCGCCCTGGAAACTTATCGCCTCAGATGTAAATAACTCAGTCATTGAGCATGCAAAGAAAGGAATATATATCAATGAAAGAACAAAATTCTTACCAGACGAATACAGAAAGGCCTATTGTGTAAAAGGTGTTGACCAGTTTGAAGGTTACATGAGAGTTAAACCTCAATTAAGAAACAAAATTGATTTCTTCAATTTTAACCTACTTGATGACATGGAATCACTCGGTAAACTGAACTTAATATTTATTCGTAATGTGATGATTTATTTTGATGATGACGTTAGACAAAAAATTATTAACAAAATCACACGTATTCTAGTCCCTGAGGGCTGGTTATTTATTAGTCATTCAGAAACATTACATGGTCTAAAGCATGAATTTGAGCTTATTCATCCTGCTATTTATAAATTAAAAGCTAAAAAATAGAACCGGAACATATTATGAGCGCAGAAAAAAATCAAAATACCGATATTCACTTGCAAGCCGGTGATATATATTTTGGTGAAGCGCCAGCGCATATAAAAACGCTACTTGGCTCATGTGTCGCGGTAACGGTGTGGCATGCTCAACTAAAAGTGGGTGGGATTTGCCATTACTTATTAGTGTCAACAACAGAGTTGAAAATACCAGAACTAGGCGCTAAATATGTCAATAGCTACCGCTACGCGCTACCGGCACTTGAGTACTTATATCGAAGGATGCTTAAACATGCTCCAGCAGAAGAATATGAAATTTGCTTGTTTGGTGGTAGTAACATGTATTCACATAGTGTAACGCCAACAATAGGTGAGAATAACATAGCCTTTGCTCAGCAATGGTTAAAGCAGCATAAACTAACCGTTAAAAAATCGGATGTTTTAGGTGATATTTGCCGAACAATATCTTTCAATTTAGCAAGTGGTCAAGTAATCGTAAAACAATACAGTGAAATGTAAAAGTAAATAAGGAGTATTATGTGACCATTAGCGTAATGATTGTTGACGACTCTGCTGTCGTCCGTCAAGTGATCTCTCAAGTATTAAATGAGGTCTCTGGCATCAATGTATATGCCGTTGCGAATGATCCTATTTTTGCTTATGCAAAAATGCAAAAAAAATGGCCTGATGTCATTATTTTAGATATTGAAATGCCTAGAATGGACGGTATCACTTTCCTTAAAAAAATAATGATTGAAAAGCCGACACCCGTCATTATTTGTTCTTCTTTAGCTGAACAAGGTGCTGAGCTATCAATTACTGCCCTAGCGGCTGGTGCTTTTGATATAGTCACTAAACCAACAATGGGTATTAAAGACTTTTTGCAAAGTTCAGGGAAGGAAATAATACGCACAGTGAAAGCCGCTGCAACAGCAAAAATACAAAGAATACCTGCATCGGATGCAAACTCAAACTTAGTAAAGCCTGAATCCGTAATTTCAGCAGTTAATGCTAAAGCGATAATAAATATCAATGAAGAGACCGACCTTGCTGCAATGGCAGAAACAACAGATAAAGTGATAGGTATCGGCTCATCAACAGGTGGCACCATAGCTTTAGAAAAAGTACTGACAAAACTTCCGCGTACATGCCCTGGCATTGTGATTGTACAACACATGCCAGAGAAATTTACCGGCGCTTTTGCGGAACGATTAAACACACTCTGTGAAATCCAAGTTTTAGAGGCAAGCTCTGGCGATAGAGTATTACCTGGTAGAGCCTTAATTGCTCCCGGTGGCAAACACTTGCAGGTGAAACGTTCTGGGGGACAATATATAACCATTGTTTCTGCGGGCCCGGCGGTAAACCGTCATTGCCCTTCAGTTGATGTGTTATTTAGATCTTTAGCGGCTCATGTAAAACAAAATGCGACGGGCGTAATTATGACAGGCATGGGAAGCGACGGTGCTCAAGGTCTATTAGCGATGAAGCAATCCGGAAGTAAAACTTTAGCGCAAAACGAACAGTCATGTGTAGTTTTTGGGATGCCTAAAGAGGCTATAAAATTAAATGCCGCTGATCACATTATTGATTTAAATGAAATACACGCCCTAATCGCGCGTTAGACACTATAATATTAATGTTGATAATAAACTTTATCGCTCACTGGAAAACTTATGGACAAACTAAAAGTACTGATTGTTGATGATAGCTTAGTACAGAGGAACCATGTCATTGGTTTATGCCATGAGCTTGCGATTACTCAAATTTCTACCGCAGAAAATGGTCAACTCGCTTTAGATCAGCTACGTAAGAATCATTTCGACCTCGTTTTTATAGATTTAGAAATGCCGGTGATGGATGGTGTTGAATTAGTTCGAATAATTGCCGATGAAAAACTCATCGAATCTATTATCATTCTTAGCTCTAAAGACCCATCACTCATTTTGAGTATAGGCACAATGGCAGAATCTGACGGCCTATCTGTTGTTGGAACGTTTCAAAAACCCATAAAAGCGGCAGATCTTTCTACGAGTTTAAAACGATTAGTGAGTAATTTCACCAATAAAAAAGAAGATAACCCGACTACCCCGCTAACCATTAATGATTTAAAAACAGCCATTAAAAATCGAGAAATAACTTTGCACTACCAACCTAAATTAACAGTGAAAGGACTACTGCTAAAAGGTGTGGAAGCCCTGGCTCGTTGGCAACATCCAACGCGAGGTTTTATATCTCCTGTTGAGTTTATTGATGCAGCAGAACGGCTCGATATGATATCACCATTAACAGAATATTTATTTGATATCGCATTAAAGCAAAAAGCACAGTGGTCCGCACACGGAATCAATTTTCATTTATCCTTTAATCTTTCACCGCTATCTTTAACAGACAAAGGCTTGGCAGAAAATATTACACAGCAAGTAAAGCATTATAAAATAGCCCCTAAAGATATTGTTTTAGAAATAACAGAAAATGCCATCTCAGGAGAGATATCTACCGCGATTGAAACCTTAGCAAAACTTCGTTTAAAAGGCTTTAATCTCGCCATTGATGATTACGGTACTGGCTTTGCTAATGCGCAACAATTATCGCGAGTACCTGCAACAGAACTAAAGCTCGATAGAATTTTAGTCGACAATGTTGCCACAAACCCTCAACAAAAAGCTATTTTAAAAAGTACCGTCAATTTAAGTAAAGATTTACAACTTATTACGGTCGCAGAAGGTGTTGAATACTTAGAAGATTTCAAGTACATCTATCAACTAGACGTTGATCTCGTACAGGGATATTATTTTGCGAAACCTATGACAGCGGAAAATCTAACGCTTTGGCTAAAGAAAGACTTAGCAAAAATTAGAAAGGAGCTGCATCTGGCACTTAATCATTAAGTACTTCACCCTTTATTTACTGCCTACTTTTAAATTTGGTAAATTGGTATTGCCGAAAGTTGATAGTTGATAGTTGATAGTTGATAGTTGATAGTACTAATGACACCATGAAAAAGAAGAATGTAGTGGTCCCCATGGTTGCCCGGAAACTTCGTCATTA
>MAAB01028979.1_pt1 | contig 39173 bp, 32 predicted proteins | sample 1115991 | NCBI WGS metagenome assembly MAAB01 (sample SAMN04961124, study PRJNA320927) | seawater metagenome | isolation source: sample BD02T18 sea water enriched with oil for 18 days | place: USA:Gulf of Mexico | collected 2013-07-27 | reverse complement strand
AGTAGCTGAAGCTTTTTCCAGCTACTCAATGTTTGACGAGACGACATACTAATTCCTATAAGGTGGTTCAGACACAATTATCTACTTTATCATGGCAGTTAACTTGAGTATTTGCTCGGTTTAACCATTATGACTTGTAATATTTTCATGGTACCCTATTAAAAATTGACAGCGCTGTCAATTGTTATTACTCTAAATAATACTGTAAAGTCTTATAGATTACTACAGACCGGCTATGCAATAATTACAACACTCTGGCACAGCCAGTCAGTTTATAAAAATAAGAACAAGGTTATCTGCAGATGAAAGCGACAATAAATGACGTAGCAAAACAAGCTGGCGTATCAATAAAAACTGTTTCTCGTGTTATTAACAATGAAATTTCAGTACGTCAATTAACACGTGAGAAAGTACAAAAAGCTGTCGAAGAATTAAATTATCAGCCAAATTTAGCTGCACGAAATTTAGCAGGTGCAAAATCGTTTTCTATTGCATATATCTACGATAACCCTAACGCTTATTATATTATTGACATGCAAGAAGGCATATTATCGGCCTGCAAACAGCAAGGTTTCGAGTTATTAATTCACCCTTGTGATGCAAAAAATAAAAATATTACTGAAGAGGTTGTTAACATGGTTAAGCATGCACGCATTGCAGGCTTAATTTTGACACCACCTTTGTCCGAAATGCCTGAGTTTGTAAAATCATTAGTAGCCCTAGATGTTAAGGTTGTACGTATCATGTCAGGTGACGTTGCTCCTGATGATCTTAGCCCTTGCGTTATGGTAAATGATAGAGACGCTGCACAAACTATTACCCAACATCTAATTGACTTAGGCCATACAGATATTGGCTTTATTGCCGGCGACGCAAAACATATGTCGACGGTTGAACGCTATAAAGGTTACAGAAGAGCCTTAAAGGAAAGTAACATCGACTTTGATAAAAAACTTGTTATCGAAGGTGAATACTCTTTTGATTCAGGAGTTAGTGGTGCAAAGCAGTTGATGTCTACAGAAAGCAATAATACTCGTCCAACCGCTATATTTTCTTGTAACGATGAAATTGCTGCCGGGGCATTATTTGCAGCAAGGTTAATGAATATATCTATTCCTGAGCAACTATCAATAGTAGGATTTGAAAACAGTCCATTCTCTCGTCAAACTTGGCCAAAACTCACCACGGCTGATCAGCCGAATAACCAAATAGCAGGAGATGCTGCAAATTTACTTATTAGCCAAGTTCGCAAGCAAAAGAATCAAACGACCATCAGCCAGTATGTGCCAAAATTGATTATCAGAGACTCAACGGCTAAGTGTTAGTACTTTCAAGAATATAAATTAAGCCAACAAGAAATGCTTCCCCTATTATATTAGGGAATTATAGAGTAGTGAAAACTTTGCTAGTTTCTTTATAGTTGTGAATTTTTTGATAGAAGCTGGGGGACTTAATTGATTTCAACAACGTAACAATCATCCCATCACGTTTTATTTAAGATTAAAAGTATCATCTATCTTTTTCATTTTAGCTAAATGAGTTAAGTGCGCTTTTCTTGCTGCAAAAATAAAAATAGCAATAACAACAGTTATTGAGAGAGCGAGTACGGTAGGTTCTTGTGATAGTGCACGACTAAGCCATTCCATGGTTTACCTTCCTTAGTGGTTGAAAATCCTGTTAATTTTAACCATCAGTTGGTCAAAATTAGTTAGCACTAGCTAGCCAGTTGAGACAAACTGACTAGCTATGCTGCACATCTTAAGATATTTATTACAGGTGTTCAAGCTTTAGAGCATTTTACTATATCTTAAAATTATTCTTCAAAGTATGTACCCCAGCCATCGTAGTCAACACCACATTGTTTTGCCAACTCAAACATAGCTTGGGTTTCTTTTTTGATTAAATTTACATCCAGCATTTGTTCTGTAGCAATATCAAAAGCAAAAACTTTATCGCCATTTTCTAATTCGGCTTCTTCTGGCTCTTCAATTTCGAGCCCTAACTTAAATGCAGCAATAGCTGCCTTTTCTAATAAATCAAAATCACTGCTAGCAAAGTGATGCTCAATGGTGTGATAAACTTCATCATTAGTACCGTCTTCAAGCAGTTCGGCAATTAGCATTTCAGTATGGCTAAACCATTGTTGTAATTCTTCATCAATCATTTTCTTTACCTATTTATATTTTATAATCAATCTGTGCTATTTATTATGATAAGCCGCGGCTTCAATCGATAAGTGCTCGATTTTATTAGACATTAATTCATGAACTTCATTTACTATTGAGCGTAAGTTCTCGCGACTTGCGTCATCAAGGTGAATGGGATCTAAGAATTCTATAATAATTTTTCCATTATCCCAACGGTTTAAATCAATAGTACCTACCTGGTTACTGGCACAAATGGGTACTATTGGTACTCCTGCTTGAAGGGCAGTACGAAAAGCGCCTGTTTTCAATGGTAATAGACCTCTTCCTCGACTACGGGTACCTTCGGGGAACATCCAGACAGAAAGCTTATCTTTCTTTATTTTATCTGCCGTTAATTCAATAGTATTCATTGCCTTACTGGTATTTTTTCGATCAATTAAAATATTGCCCGTTAACCAATACATTTGTCCAAAAATAGGAATCCATTTCAAGCTTTTTTTCCCTACGCTTACGGTACCGGGCAGTACTGCATTAGCATGAGTAAAAAGATCATAGCTGTTCTGATGATTTGCCATCCAAACAACAGGACCAATATCTTTAAGTGATGCAGGAATTCTCAGTTCGACGTCAACACCGAGAATCTTAGTGATCTTCCCAAGAAACCTTGAAGTATGATAAACATTATTACGGTGAAAAGGGCGTAATAAACAATAGAAAATAGAGACAGTGCAAATGATGAGCAACGCCAAGGTCATTAAAATAACGCGTATTACAGCTAGCAAAGAAAGCTCCAACATTGGTAGCTAAAAAAAGAGTATGGGCGAGTATACAGAAAAAACAAATAATAGGGTAAAGCTATTATTTATTTATCCGAGGAAATGACTAAGGGTGCCACGATAGTCCAATACGAGCACATTATTGGACTATTGTGTAAAAGGTTAAACTAAGAAGCTATATTGTTAAACATGTATCCTTGACCCCAAACTGTTTCTATTTGGTTATTCTTCATGCCAGCTAGAGTCAATTTTTCACGTAGTTGTGACATTCTGACATCCAGAGTACGTTCTACACCATTGTATACTCGCCTAAGCAAGGTGTTATAGAGTTGATCTCGGGATAAGATCTTTCCTTGGTGTTCAACTAAAGCCTTCAATAAATTAAACTCAAAGGTTGTTAACTTCACTACCTCGCCATTAATAAAGCATTTTTGTGATTTAGGCTGTAGACAAACATCCCCCATCGTTAAACTCGCTAATTCAACTTGGTTTGTTTTATTAATCTGACGACGAAATAAAGCCTCAATTCGCATCATCAGTATTCGACTATCGATCGGCTTAAGTAAATAATCATCTACACCTAACTTAAAAGCTTCAACTTGCTCTTTTTCACTATTTTTGCTTGAGACAATCACAAGTAGACCATCAAATAAGGCGCGAAGATCGCGTATTATTAATAATTGTGCACTGTCAGAAAAACCAACATCTAGCACTATCATGCTTGGTCGATGACCTACTAAGTAGCTTTTCAGCTCCTGACTGAGGACTTCACCTGTACGTATCTTTGTAGTTTGGTAAATGGATTGATCACCATTAATTAAAAACGCTTTACTGAGGTAATGATCATTCTCAATCAACAGTAACTGTTGTTGTAATTGATTATCATTTTTAGTTTCAAGTGATTGTGTATTTTCAACAAGCTCAATACTTGATGCCATGACAGACTCCTTAAAATTAAACAATTTTGATTTGATAATTAAATTATAAAAGAAAGCAGCTAAGAGACTGTAATAGCTTGTAATAAAACTGTAACACCTTGCAATGGGCGTAATTATTAGGGATTAGTTACTTTATTAAAAAATAAAAAATCATGAGCTTTGATGCTAACTACCACTTGTTGCTTGAATGATAGAGCAACATCACTGTATAAGCTAAGCTTAGAAAATGCCAAAGATTTATCTTTAGCGGGATCATCCAAGCTGCTCAAATAATAATGATATCCCTGCTCGGTAACACTAATGTGTTCAACTTGTGCATTAGCAATATTATGTTGTTCATCGACTAAAACATTTAACTGTAATTTAGAGGGTTTGACCAGTAAATAAACTAAGCCTGTTTGCTTATCCCTATGATTATCTATATCAAAATCACCTAATAAGCTCTGAGCACTTGCAGAATTAACTTGGCAAGGAAGCCAACTGCCAAGCTGTAAAAAGTCAGCAACCTGATAACTATTCGGTTGCTGGCAAACAATACTAGGCGCATCAAGTTGTAATAACCTTCCTTGCGCCATTACGGCCATTTTGTCAGCAAAGGTGAATACTTCATCTTTGTTATGGGTTACAAAAATAGCAGTCATCTTAAACTGCTTTAATAATTGTCTTATTTCTACCATCAATTCATTTCGAAGACGGGCATCTATATTTGAAAAAGGCTCATCAAGTAAAAGCAATTTAGGTTTTGGTGCTAATGCTCTCGCAATGGCTACACGTTGTTGCTGACCACCAGAAAGCTGATGAATATAACTATCACGATAATCATTTAGCTTTAATAAAGTAAGTAAGTGGTCAATTTGTTCAAGTTGCTCAGCCTTACCTAGCTTTCCTAGTCCAAAAGCAATGTTCTCTTTTACGGTTAAATGAGGAAATAGCGCATAATCTTGGAAAATCATGCCTACTTGCCGTTGTTCTGCCGGTACGCTGTGTTCACTATCACTAATCAAATTGCCATCAATGACTATTTGTCCTTTACTTGGCTCACTAAAACCAGCAATAGCATTAAGCAAAGTTGTTTTCCCGCAACCACTTGCGCCCACGAGACCTAAGATATCACCTTCATCAAGACTCAAATCCAACGTTGATATAATCACTTTCTCTTGCGGTATTATCGAAAGTTGTTGGATAGTTAGCAGAGTTATGGGCTCGATAGATGGCTGGGTAGCTAACAACGCGGTCATACTTTTTCCTTACTCTTATTCAGTAGCACAATAGGTAATAGGCCAAACAATACAATGAGGATGGCCCCTAAAGCGCCTTGCTCTAACATTTCATCAGAAATAAGCTGATAAATTTGACTACTTAACGTTTCAAAATTAAAGGGCCGCAGTAATAATACTGCTGGTAGTTCTTTCATTGCTTCAACAAACACTAATAACCATGCCACTAGTATTGCTGGTGATAAAATAGGTAAATGTACCTTAGTTAAGCTCCCTATTAAATTAACACCTAACGTTGCAGGTGCATAATCTAGTGATTGAGGAATTTGTTTTATGCCACTTGCAATGGTGCCATTAGCTATTGCTGAAAAGCGTACTACCAGCGCAAAAACAATAGCAAACAGAGAGCCTGATAAGATTAATCCTGGCGCGCTAAAGCCTAAAAACTCAGCAAGCCCATTAATCCAATGATCCAGTGGCCCTAAAGTCGATAACATCGCCATAGCTAACACTGTTCCAGGTACCGCATAACCAAAGCCTGATATCAACTGTGGAATTTTACGATATTTATCCTTATGCAAACGCTGATATAAACCTAATGATAAAGCAATCACTACTGCAATTGTCGCAGCAAATACAGACACTTTTAGTGAATTGAGACCGGTAGAGAATAAAACAGATAATTGCGCAACATCACTGTATTGAACCGCCATAATGATCAACAAAGTTATTGGTAATAAGAAACCTAAAATGACCAATGCCCAACAAAAAATACTGGCAATAAGTTGTTGTCCGAAAGATAACTGTATCAGTTCTCGTGTTAAGTTAGGTCTAGCACTTTGGTGACGTAAGCCTGCCCTACTTCGTTGTTCTGCTAACACCACAAATAGTATTAATAACATCAAAATACTCGCTAAAGCATTGGCCGCACCAAGGTCGCCATAACCAAGCCAAGTATCATAAATTGCAGTCGTTAAGGTGTTAACTGAGAAGTACTGTACTGTAGCAAAGTCAGCTAGGGTTTCCATTAAGACTAGACTCGCCGATACAGCAATAGCAGGTCTTGCTAAAGGTAGTGCAACTTTAAAGAAACTTTGTTTCGCCGTTAAGCCAAGTAATCGACTCGCTCGAATTAAATTTTGATCTTGTTGCTCAAAAGCGCCACGCGTTAGCATATAAATATAAGGAAATAACACCAGTGCTAGCATCAAAGCAGCACCGGGTAAGGTACGGATATCAAAAAACCAATAATCAGTTGGCGATTGCCAGCCAAAAGTAGCTCTTAATGTACGCTGAACTGGCCCAGCGTAATCAAATAAATCAGTATATAGGTAGGCAACTAAATAGGCAGGCATAGCTAGAGGCAAGAGCAGCAACCAACGTAGCTGCTGCTTAAATACAATGTTGGTTTGCGTAATGATAGCGGCACTAAATACACCAAAAAACAACGCCAATAACACCACCCAAAAGGCAAGTAATAAGGTGTTTTCAATATAACTTGGTAGCACTGTTTGCCATAAATGAGCAAACAACTGCGTTGAAGCACTAACGCCACCCACTAGCATAACCAGCACTGGCACTATTAATACCAATGCGATTAAATAGCTAGATAACTTCCATGTTTTACTGTTATACAGTGCTATCACAAATCAAACTGTGCTTGGTCTAATAGCTTTAATGCTGCTTTACGGTTTTTAGCAATATCTTCTAGCGGTAAAGAGTCGGCTTTATAATTCCCCCAAGAAGCAACCAGCTTGGATACAGCAACACTTTCACGAACAGGATATTCCATATTCGTTTGTGCGTATAACGCTTGCGCAGGTTTAGAGACTAAAAATTCCATTAACGCTTGGGCATTTTTAGCGTTAGGAGCATATTTAGCCATAGCAACGCCTGAGATATTAATATGGGCCCCGCGATTTTTTTGGTTAGGAAAGTTAATATAGACTTCATCAGCCCATATTTTTTGCTTTTTATCTTTTAGCATTTTGCCAAAGTAGTAACTATTACCTAAAGAAATATCACACAGTTTTTGATGGATCGCTTGTACTTGGCCGCGATCACTGCCTTGTGGCTTACGTGCTAAATTATTCTTAACTTTTTTCAGCCAACCTAACGTGTAAGTTTCACCGTGTTCACTGATCATCGAAGCCACTAAGGCAACATTATATGGGTGTTTACCACTACGCGTACAAATACGACCTTTATATTTTTCATTCGCTAAGTCTTCATAATTTATATCAATTTTACCCAAACGTTTCGCTGAATATATATTACGAACCCGCGTAGTTAAGGCAAACCAAGTATTGTCTTGTGCTTGGTATTGTTTAGGAATTGAGTTACTTAATACTGAAGAGTTAACTGCTTGAACTAAGTCTTTATCGCGTAATTCAATCAAACGACTAATATCTGTGGTGAGTAATATATCGGCAGGGCTATATTTACCTTCACGCGCTAAACGCTCAGTCATACCCTTTTTAGCGAAAACTACATTCACTTTAATACCAGTTAGCTCAGTAAATTGGTTAAATAGAGGCTCTACAAGAAAAGGCTGTCGGTAAGAATAAACATTAACTTCGTCACTAGCACTGGTGTTAAAAGCTGCCATACAAAATAGTGCAATAAACAAGGTAGTAAACGATTTTCTCAGCATAAATTGTGTCTCAATAAAATATTATGAGCGAATTGTACAAGGACAACAATAACTGTCAAGGTATTTACGAATCATTCTCATTGAGGTTTACTTTCATTTATTGCAGCTTAACTGAAACCCACCACACCGCTGCCAGCTCCCGTTGAGTTAGCAAAATGACGCCTACAGCTAATTCACTCAACGTATGTTTAGAGCTCAATAGTAAGCCTGATCATAACATCAAAAATAATACTATAAACTTAGGGTTTGATAACCGCATAAATGCTTATTTAGTTATATACCCGCTGAATCATGCATTTTCAAGTGGAACGGGTATATTAGCCATAGGTATTTTTACTTTGAATTAACTTACTTTACTCGCCTTGACCTAAGCGATAGTAGGATTTTTCTGTCCTATAAAAGCGGTAGCTTCATCCGATAAACAACTTTTAGATATGTAGCTTTTACTGGCAATATCTTTTCCCATTGCCGTTTTACCTAGGCTAAAATAAATCAAAAAGCCTAGCTCAGTTTCGGTGACAAGTGTTACATCAGTCCACAAAATTCGGTTATTTATATGGAATGATTCTGTCAATATACCTTGTTCATCAATAGTCAGTTTTACTTCACTATGAGAGGCTTTACTAAGCATCTGCCTAATCACCCACCAAGGTTTATGATAATAAACACTGACCGTTTCGAGGAGTCCTAAAGCAATGACGAACCAAGCCGCGTAAGGATTCACAGGCGTAGCCAACAAAATTATCAAACCAAAGACAGTTAAAACGTTGGCTTTAAAGTACGTTTTTTTATCATGTGATAAGGTACTCGATTGAGTGTAGCATTCGCTATAGTGGGCTTTATCTAAAGTAAAGCTGGCGGTAAATGAGCGTGATTGAGACGTTGTAGATTGGGTCATTAGGCATTTAGGCACTGATGTGCTTTAACAAGTAAAATTATCGTTAGTCTATCAGAAGACTTACTACAACGAGTAACTAATTGTACCTACACTTACAAACGTATTAACCGAATATTTAGCTGTACTTTATCATGGTTAAACACATATTAAGGTGATCAATGAAAGCGCATACTTGTCGGAAATCTTGTGTCGCTATCTTTTGCTTTGGACTCAGTAATTGCAAACATATTACGCCTATAACTTTCCCGCCTATTTTTACAGGAACAAAAGCTATAGCACCTTCTGCGATTACCTCACTGATCTCTTGAGTGATTAAATCGCGCCAACGAATTTCTTGATGATCATTGATCAGGGCTGCAGTATCAGTACTAATCACTCTAGCAATAACATTATCACTGTATTTTATATCAATATTAATTTTGCTAGCATCTTCTTGTGCACTTTTATTAACGACCAATCGTGATTTAACTCTCGTCCTATCATCTACTAGCATTAAAAAAGAGCTACGATCAAAAGCAAAGGTAAGGGCTAAGTTCTCCAATGTTAACTGCAAATACTCATTAAAATCTTTACTGTTTTGAATCAATTTTGTCAGCGTCATAAACCCATTGAGTAAAGCTTTATCTCTATTAACAACCTCTTTATTGTCAAGTTCCCCAGTAAGGGATTTAAAATCTTCACTAGTAGGTAAACGTTTAATTCCCTTTGTTAATATTTCAGCACCATAAGACGACAGTAACTTTTCAGCCTGCTCGCGTGTATGCTCAATTCTTACCATTAATTGCCTGACTGAAATGCCCACTATATCGGAAATTTCTTCAAGCAAGTGATGATAGTCTTCTTCACAACCTTCTGGCTTTGCAATAATAGCGCTGAGTTTGTCGGCAAAATAAATAACTCTTACTTCATCGGTGCGCGTGGTTGGTTGGTCGAGTGCCTTAATTAATAAATCACTCAAGTTCCAAGTACCAGCAAGTCCTTTACTCAATTCACTAAAGTTTGTGCCCATTTCTTGCTGACAATGTTGATTAAAGTCTTGTGAAGATTTTGCTTCATAATTTGCCAATTTTTTAGCTACATCACCGCCAGTACTCCAAAATGCAGTTTCACCGATTCGATATAACATAGCAGCAAGATACACTTCTTCTTGTAGCTCTTCACTATAATTGGGCACCATCATTTTAGCTAACATACCAGCATAAAATGAATTAGCCATCAACTGGGTTAATTGTTCATAAACATTAAGATCAAGATTCTTCGACGCTAATAAACTAGAAACTAATTTTGCCGTTAAGCAAATATTTTTAACCGTTTGAATGCCAAGCACTACCGATGCACGAGAGACAGTGGTGACTTTATTAATACTAATATGTTGGATGTTATTAGCGACTTTAAGCAAGCATGAAGATAGCCCTTGATCATGTAAAATAACTTCACTTAATTGTGGTAACGATGACTTATCATCGTTAGAAAATTTGTCCAGCATTCTAGCGGTAGAGGTAATGGCGGGTAGTTCACTATTTGCGATAAGATCGATCCATTGTTCTGTGGTTCGTAAGCCTTTATTGCCCATGACAATTTCTCAATAATTATCTTTTAGTAAAGCATGAATATCATAATGCACTCAATAATAGGTTATGTCTAAATTTTTACCGAAAGAAAACAGATATTTATATAGATATCTTTTAGAAGTTAGGATACATGTATCTAAATATATGTTCAGTTAATGGTCAAAGTACATCTCCTGACTTTAGAATAATTTATTTTGAGTAGATGTAACTATGAGCATCATTAATAATTGACAGCGCTGTCATTACTTACTAAAGTAATACTATATTTATCATACTATAAAGTTTATCGCTCTAAGTATAAGCCTATAGTGCTATTCATTTTTCTAAGGAAAAAACATGCAAGTTATTATTTTTGATGATGCACAACAAATTGCCGAAAGTGCGGCAGAATGGGTGGCGGAGCTAATCAATAAAAAATCAAACCCTGTTTTAGGTTTGGCAACAGGCAGCACGCCAATTAGCCTTTATCAAGAATTGGTTAAAAAGTATAAAGCTGGTGAGCTTAGTTTTAGTAACACCACAAGTTTCAATTTAGACGAATACTTAGGTATTAATGAAAAAAATGAACAAAGTTACCGACACTTTATGAATGAAAATTTGTTCGATCATGTTGATATCAATAAATATAAGACCTTTTTGCCTACCTGTAATCAAGGTGAGAACCCAAGAGAACAAGGCTTAGATTACGAAGATAAAATTGCTCAGGCTGGTGGTATAGACTTACAGATATTAGGTATTGGTGCCAATGGCCATATTGGCTTTAATGAACCTACTTCAAGTTTAGCTTCTCGTACTCGTATTAAAACTCTCACTCAACAAACACTTGATGATAACAGTCGTTTATTTGCTGCTGATGAATTTCAACCAACATTAGCCATGACTATGGGTATTGCGACTATTTTAGATGCTAGATATGTATTGCTGATGGCTACGGGGAAAAACAAAGCAAAAGCAGTGAAAGCTATGGTTACAGGTCCATTATCAGCCGTTTGTCCCGCATCATCTTTACAGCTACATGAAAATGCCATTGTATTACTTGATAAAGAAGCGGCAAGCGAGTTAGAAGATCAAGACTATTACGTATGGGCTGATAAGCAAAACGTGAAGATAAACCAAGAGTTTGGTTTATACCATAACTATTAAAAATGTTTAGTTATTATTTTAAACAAAAAAGGTTCAAGTTAATCATGACAATGGATTAACTTGAACCTTCCAGCTGAACTACCGCAAATTAGTTTTTTTACTTAGCCGCTTGAAGTAACTCAGGCAAAAAGTTTTCACTTTCCTGTGCTAATTGGCATTGCTGCTGCAGGATGCCTTGTAAAATTTCTTCCGTGGTTAACGGGTTTGCTAATACAACTCTAAAAACGATAATTTTTTCACCACCATATCGGCTCACTTCAATGCGGGTACGAGAGACAAATGAACGACCATCTTCACGTTGACGCTTTTGAATAAACTTGGTCAATTTACCAAGTAACATATTCACCGACTTATTTGCTTCATCATCATTTCGAGCCAATAGTGCTTGAACTGATTTAGGTGCATAGCGATACGTTAACAGACACAATTCCGGGCGAGTAATTAACTCAAAATCATCATGCTGATTAATAAGCTCAGCAAAATCCTCCGCTTTTTCAATGGCCTGATTAATAAGCATCTCATAACCTGGTCGGCTAATTATATGCAAACTTGCATAAACTAACATCGCCATTCCAGGGCGAGAGCCTTCTAAAGTATGACTACCTAAATCTTTTGAACCTTTACGTAATATATATTCCGCATGATGCTCAATTGCACTTACTGAAGCAGGGTCTTTAAAAATAACCAAACCCGCGCCCATAGGCACATACATCTGTTTATGCGCGTCAATGGTCACTGAGTCGGCTTGTTCAATGCCTTTAAGTAAAGCACGGTATTTATTCGATAATAATGTTGCTCCGCCCCAAGCGGCATCAACATGAAAATGACACTGATTTTGCTGTGCGATCGCAGCTATTTTATCAAGCGGATCAATATTTCCAGTTTCAGTGGTACCGGCCACGCCAACAATAGCAAGTACTTTGATATTTTGTGCCGCAAGTTGCTGACATTTGTCTGCCAGCTTTTGGCAATCTATTTTATTATTCTCATCGGTAGGTATCGCAATAACATTTTCTTGGCCTATACCTAAAATATCAGCCGACTTTTTCAATGAGTAATGCCCACGTTCAGACACTAAAATAGCTAAATCTTGATAACCATAATGCCTCATGGCACGATGTAATCCCTCCCGAGCCACGCCTCTAAAATCACCATCAGCTTTTAATAGTTTATTACGTGCTACCCACAAAGCGGTAATATTAGCGACAGTGCCACCTGAACAAAAGGCGCCTAGGGAATGTTCCGCGCTATGCATCCAATTTTGGTAAAAAACATCTTCTTGTTGATAGACCAAATTGTGCATCATGCCTAAAACTTGACGCTCTAGTGGCGTAAAAGCTTTTGATGTTTCAACTTTAACTAAGTTTTGATTTAACCCCACCATCAACTTAGACAGAGGTAAAATAAAAGAGGGGAGCGCCGAGGTCATATGACCAATAAAACTAGGACTTGATGTATGTACTGATTGCGCGACTAATTTATCGAGCAAATGATGCATGTGATCTGAAACAAATTCAGGCTGCTCGGGGATATGAGCATTAATAAAATCTTGTTCGATATCCGTTAAAGCATTTTTACTAGCAACAATGTGATTGTTTAAAAAACCTACCAAATTTTGCGACATCTCTTGCTCAAGACGTCCTAAGGTAGAGTCAGGGGCTTCAGCAATGGTAAAAATTCGATGTAAAGACTCTTGCGTTGCTTCAGCAATGCGCTTACTTGCTCTCATAGTTATTCACTTCACTCACCTGCTTGGCCAACGTCTGTTGTGCGTACACGCAAGGTTTTATAATTATTGGCTATTTGTAACCGAGACGAAAACAAACTTTAATAAAAATTAGCGCAAAAGTCTTGTCATTTCGACACCAAAGAGACAATCTTTATTATCGTTGCAGTATTAATTGCCAACAAACTTGGTCACTGGCTTGATATTTGGCTTCGAACGGCGTTAATGCTAACGAAGAGTCAACCACGGGCAAAGAGTCAATTTGACCTCGTAAATCAACCAATTTAGCCGCTTGTTGAAACTCAGCTAAATAGATACGCCAATTGCTCCGTAAAATAAGCTGCTGACCAATACTGGTCATTTGTGGGAAAACTGCACTACCATGCCAACGGCGTTGTAAGTGTTTAGACTTTGGCCAAGGATTTGGATATAAAATGTAGTGTTTTGATACCGGCCAATTCGCGGTTTTTACCAATCGATAAAAGTCGTTTAAATCTGCACGCACTAAATGATAGTTTTCCGCATTAAATCCATCTCCAACATCAAAACCTTCAACATTACGATTAATTCTATGATCTGACTTATCTACGCCAATCACTAACGCTTGTGGGTTTTGTTTAGCTAAAATACGCGTACTTTGACCAACTCCACAACACGCATCCAAGATGATTTCACCTTCAGGGTTTGCCACTAAAAAGGCATTCACCAAAGCATCCATTTGCGCAAAGGCTTCTTTAGTGTGTGCTTGATAAGGCTTTTGGGAAGCATGAGTTAAGTGTCTTTTCACCACTTCATCAAGCTTTTCGTGAATACCTTCTTGATTACTAATAATCGCCTTAGAATCACCCAATGATGTTTGAGTATCCAATGTATTTATAACCTCTGTCGTATTAACTGTCATGTTAGCTTCTTAGTCCTATACCTTTAGAGATAAGTACCATCGCAATGGTAAATAACGTAATAATAAAGAAACCAATTACTGCAAAAGCGGTAACTAGACTCACATCAGATATGCCTAAAAAACCGTACCTAAAAGCATTAACCATATACACTATAGGATTAATTTGAGAAACGCCCTGCCAAAACTCAGGTAATAAACTAATTGAATAAAACACACCACCAAGGTAAGTCAGTGGCGTTAAAATAAACGTAGGAATAATTGAAATATCATCAAAACTGTTTGCAAAAATGGCATTAATTAAGCCACCTAAAGCAAAGGTTGCCGACGTTAACGTAACTGTTGCGATAATCACCCAGATATTGTGTAGCTGAATATCAACAAATAACAATGAAACTATGGTAACAATCAAACCAACTAAAATACCTCGGCACATACCACCACCAACATAGCCCGCTACGATAACCCAATTAGGCACAGGTGCTACTAACATCTCTTCTACATTTCGCTGCCACTTGGCACTAAAAAACGACGAAGCCACGTTAGAATATGAATTAGTAATAACACTCATCATAATTAAGCCTGGCACAATAAACGACATATAATCAAAGCCACCCATTTCACCAATACGTGAGCCAATTAAGGAGCCAAAAATAACGAAATATAAACTAATAGTTATGGCTGGTGGTACTAAGGTTTGCACCCAAATACGGGTAAAACGCTGGATTTCTTTTGCTAAAATACTTTTTAACGCGATAGAGTTATTCATTTAGTTTGCTCCCACAACAGTACTTTGCGGTTTTGTTTGCGTAGCACTCGATTTTTTATTGATCAAACTAACAAATAAGGCTTCTAAGCGGTTACTTTTATTACGCATACTTAATACTTCAATATTAGCGGCATTCAATTGGTCAAATACCTGATTAAGGTTTTGAGACTTATTTAAATCAACTTCTAAGGTATGATCATCAATAATGCGATAAGCGATCGAGCTTGATTGCTCAGCAAACTGCGTTAACACATCCAGTGTCAAATTCAGTTGCAGATCAAAAACAAAAGTTTCAACATCCAATTGTGCTAATAACTTCTTCATACTGGTATCTTCTACAATTTCGCCACCATCAATAATGGCAATATTGCGACAAAGCATTTCTGCTTCTTCTAAATAATGCGTGGTGAGAATAATAGTAATACCCTGCTCGTTTAACTCTCGTAGAAAATCCCACATTGAGCGACGAAGTTCAATATCAACACCTGCGGTTGGTTCATCTAATATCAGCATTTGTGGCTCGTGCATTAAAGCACGAGCAATCATTAAGCGACGCTTCATACCACCAGAAAGTGCTCGAGCGGGTTCATCACGTTTGTCCCATAACTCCAGCTGCTTTAAATACTTTTCTGCACGCTGTAACGCTACAAGTTTACTTACGCCGTAATAACCTGCTTGGTTTACTAAAATATTAACCAATGGCTCAAACTGACTGAAGTTGAATTCTTGGGGTACTAACCCGATAAAGCTTTTTGCTTTTTCTAAGTCGGTATCAATGTCATAACCAAAGACTTTTACTTGACCAGCCGTTTTATTAACTAATGAAGTTATTACGCCAATAGAAGTAGACTTACCAGCACCATTAGGGCCAAGCAAGGCAAAAAAGTCGCCCTGTTTTACGGTTAGGTCAATACCCTTTAACGCTTGAAAACCGCCTTTATACGTTTTTTCCAGTGCGCTAATTTCTAGTGCGTATGTCATGTAAGTTGCCAATCAAAGTAAGGATGGAGTATAAATATGGAGTCTAACAACTCATTTTCAATAGCTAGGATGTGATATTTGTACCGTAAACCTAAATTATCGAACCATCTCTATTTTAACTTCTCCCCAGACTACTGAACGATTACTTTTTTAATGATTACAATAAAGTCTGGGGGATTTGGTGTCTGTAGCTTGTGAAAAGGCAATGGTAGCTACTATCTAAATATGTAAACACATTTCAGGACGAGACAAATTTACAAAAAAAGGGCAACCAGTGTTAGCTAGTTGCCCTTTTTAAGTTTGATTTAACGATTCACTAAAGAATGCTGGTAACGCTAAACGAGAAAGAATATAGGGTCATTCTCCTTTACGGATTAGGATCTATTGGTCTTGCCCTTGTTCTAAATGGTTCAGGTGACATAACATATTAATAAAGTTATGAGCCTCGGTTAAACTGCCAAAACGACCTATGGCATCCTCGTCAGGATCTACTACCTCATAAGAAACTATTATGACGTTATCATTTCCATCTAATACATCGACTTGAACCAAATTGAAACCAGACTTACTTAAAAGAGCTTTTCTATTTTTCATACGCAACTCCAGTTGCAAAACTCGGTACAAAAAGCAGTCCGTTCCCTTCAGTATGAGCAACTATTTCAAAAATGATGTTAGTTTCTGATGAATGAATTAACGCCATCGCTATACCCTAGAGCAAAAGCTTGATGAATACTCTTTTGATTGCCACCATCACTTACCGGTGCATCACCCAGACTTTCAATATCCAAACTAATAAATTGCTGTAACAAGGAACCTTGCTCGTACCCTGAGTTATACGCGCATTGACAACACTTATGTGCTCCCTTAGCATGCAATTGATGCGGAGCTAAATTTGTGAGCAAACTTTCGTCTACTTGCCTTATATGAGTTTGCTTGCATGACGCTGAATTATTCATATTCACTATCTTTAACCCAGGCGTTCCAGTAGTTTTTTCTGAATCTGAAACAGCATCGGTCTCTAGGTTTAAGCCCCGATTAAAATCTAAGTTTAGTGATAACATTGCATGCATTTTTACCTTCCTCACCTAAAAAGTATCAGTGTTTTCAGAGAAATCTATCGTTTTTAGCCTCAGATAACTATCCCACAACTAATAGTTAAAGAACATTACACGCCATTACAAAACTTCTGACATAGATAAAATATTGAGTAAAACAATTGAATTTTTTAAGTTCGTTGAGCAAAAAAATGACACTACATTACGAAAATAAAATTTTTAAATTTTAAAACATAGTTATTGACAAAAGAAACATAAATAAAATAAGCAACGATTTAACAACAACTTATTAGAAGGAAAAGCAATGAAAAAGAGAGTTTAGAGCAATTATAAACAGAGTGTAATTCGCTGTCATGGCTTACTACGCACCTAGTCTTTAAATTTGTACCCAGCTTTGAAGGGAATTAAATCCTTCTTCACATAAATTACTTTTACTCGAACTACATACATCACACATATTTCACAAAAAACTAAATAGGAAATGTCATGAACAAATATATTAAAGTTTTATCTATGGTACTAGCGTTAACGAGCAGTGTTTATTTACCTAGCGCTTTTGCAGCGAGCACTACTAGCTCTACCGAAATGTTAATCACGCTCGCAGAAACTGACCCAGTATTAGTTGACCGATTAAATGACATAGCCTTAAATGATCCAAAACTACTCAAGCAATTATTGAAACTGGCTGATGGAGATGCGGTTAAACTGGAAAAGCTGTTAAATTTAGCTGAGTCAGATCCGGAGACATTTGCAAAACTAGTCACCATTAAAAATGTTGAAACAACAGAAGAATTAACAATAGAAGAACCTGTATATTCAACATTTGGAACTATTAAAGATGGAGACTTAATGTAAACAGAATTAGTCTTTACAGCGCTCTGTATTTTGGTGCTTAGTCATTAATAAAGAAAACTCCGCGTTACCACATAATTTATCAAACCAAGGAAGGTTAAACCAAACCACACCGACATTATTTTTTAAAGCTGTTTTTACATGATGAACAGCCGAAGCCTCTTCTTCCAGTAAACTGTAAACAATGGCTGAGCTATAAGACACTTCGCCACTCTCAGGGGCTAAACTCTGTGCTTTGCTTAATGCTGCTATAGCTAAATTACCTTGATTTAATTGACCATAAGCTTGCGCTAGATTTGTTAAATATTTGACTTCATTTTTACCAATCAAAATCGTTACCACTTGTTGGTAATGAGATATGGCTGATTGTTCATGTTCCAGTATCATTTCAATATCGGCTAAATTTAATAAATTCACAGGGTGATTTGGGTTTTGCTTTAAGGCTTTTTGGGCAGACTCTAGCGACTTTCCATATTGCTTATTCAAGCCATAAGCCAGACTTAAGTTAGTTAAATCGGTGCCATTATTTAAATTAGTAACTATTTTTTCATAGGCCGAAATCGCTAAGCCAAGCTTTCCTTGCAGCAACCAAATATTGGCTTGCAAGCGCCTAGCTTTATAATTCTCGGGGACAATCTCTAACATTTTAGCTAATGCAGCTTCTGCTTTAGCTAAATCTCCCATACGCCAATAGCTAAAGGCTAAATTATAAAGTAACGCGGTACTGGGTCTAAGAGAAATCGCCTCATCAAAAGTCTTTGCTGCTTTTTGGTATTGGCCTTTAGAAAAAAATAATATCGCATTAAGGTCACTTAAAACAAAACTACTAGCACCTCTATTCTTAGCTTCTATTATTTGCTGTTGCGCATCATCAAGGTTTTTCATCTTATACGCCACCCAAAAACTATCTACTGCATGGTAAACACTGTAACGATATTCTGGCGGGGATTTTTGCAATAACAATTCAAGCTGCTTAAGGTGATCCTTATCACGGGTATCTGAATATAAATTAGAAGCTGTTTCACGATACAAAGTATAAGCAGCATATAAATAAGGAGAACGTTCTAATAGGGCTTCTAATTCACTCAAACTCTCTTCACTATACTTTCCTTGGCCTTTAATCTGGCTATAGAGCTCGATGTAATCACGATAATCATTTTCATTAATAGGACGCTGAACTAAACCTGATTGGTTTACTTCTAATTGCTGTGGAAAAAGTGAGACAAATTGTGTTTGGCTAGTGCTAAAAATAACATTAAATTTATCTATCGGTGCTAACCAGTTTTTTTCAGACTTTACCGACAAATGATCACTGGTATTATCATTAACAACCAATCGTGAAAAGCTCACTTTACAGCGACTATTGTCACACTCTAGTGTGGTTGAAATAATATCTGATGCACCTACAGCTTGCCTTAGTTTATTCAAATCATCTGGGTATTCTTTAGTAATAGCCTTCACTTCACGTTGCGAGATTAAATACATATTCTTAGTATTTATCACTGCTTGTCGCAGCGCATCTTCCACCGCTGAAATAACTAAGTCTTGCTGCATTGGTGCCATTAATGGGCTATCAGCCAGTATTGGCTTTAAAATAACAACTTGTTTAGTTTCAATTTCTTTCGTGTTGTTAAGCCAAAAACCTGTAATAACTATAAGGCACAATAAAACTAGGCTGGCGACTATTGAAGGCTTTTGTGAAAGCCATGCCCTAAAAGGTGGCCTTGTTAATTTTACTGGAGATTTAATATTTTCAGATGGCTGAACACTTTGAGTATTTTGGGAAGCGAGACTTATCTGAATAGGTTGAGTATATTGAACAGACTCATCATTGCCAATACCCGCTAAACCAGAAGACAACGGCATTGTCGCTTGCTCGCTTATCTCTGCTTGCATTAGTGCAGTTCTAATATGCTTTAAGCGATTTTCTATTGCACTCGCGGTTAGTGTTCTTTGTTCAAGTGGTTGAATTAACATTTCCATTAACAAGTCAGTTAATGCACTGGGTGCATTTAACATTAAGTTTTTGGCATGTTCTGGCGTACTTTCACATATTCTTTTCGCTATATCTGTCGCAGAGCCACGACCGAAAGGATGACTACCCACCATTAATTGATAAGCAACAATACCGAATGAGAAAATATCGCTACGATAATCTACCGCGTTTTTTTGTATTTGCTCTGGCGACATGTAAAGCAAACTACCGTATTGCACCCCTTCAGTATTATCTAGTTGTGCATCATCTATCTTGGTATTAGCACTGCTTTCATTACTAGCTAACAAAGCGATGCCAAAATCCGTGATTTTTAGCTGCCCTTGGTCATTCACCAATATATTAGTCGGTTTTAAATCACAATGAATTACATCATTTTTATGCGCCGCAGCTAACCCAGCAGAGAGTTGCTGTAATAGATCCAGTTTTTGAACAAGCGTGCAGTAAGTTTCCTGTTGAAACTGAGTCAATGTTTTACTATTGAAATACTCCATAACCAAGGAGATATGATCACCTTCATCATGGACATTATAAATTTGAATAATATTAGAATGGTTCACACGTGCTAATAAACGTGCTTCTTGCAGGGCATGATTAACCTCTTCATCATTAGGTTGATAGGTTAATTCTTTAATGGCAACTTGTCGTTGTAATTGGTTATCTTGAGCGAGGTAAACCTTACCCATGCCACCTTCACCCAATAATCTTTCACGGCTGTAATGAGGTAACTTGTTATCCATGTAATACCGTAAGGGATATTTTATCTTGTCCGCGATTAACGATCAGTTCACTGCCTTTATAAATCCGATAAAAAACGCCCGCGAAGCGTATTTTCTTACCTTTGCGCTCAATTAATTCATCACCATCGCAAGCACCATCAAACATGTCTCTAAATTGCTGTTTAGCTCGGCAAACATGGGTGTTGAATAAAGTGATATCACATCCTAACTCTTTCGTTAGTGTTTCTGGTAAACGCCAGCCTTGATTATCGGCATCGATGCCTTGTTTAGCATCTTCATCACGATGTCTAGCCAAACTCAAGGTTAAATAATGATGCGCTTTATTAGCTAAACAAAACTTTTCATCATCCGTTGTTACCGTTAATTCTGTATTTTCTTCATCTAAGCTTAAGTTAAAACGATACTTTATTTGATCAATCGATAGTTTAGCTTTGGCCATTAGCACGGTATTTTCAGTTAAAGGGATCAGTTTTAGCTGCCACTTTTGATTATTGAAAAACAATAAATCTGAATTGGCTACAGGGTAAGCGCTGCCGTCGGTATCAATAAGGAACTCTTTATACCACTGATCTTTACTCGGTACATAAAACAAAGCAATCTCTGGATTCTGCTCTGAGGGAAGTAAATTACCATCGGCTAAGACAATAGGTAACTCAGTCACTTGCTCACCCGACTGACCAATAGGCAGTAACATGTTTTGCGGAGGTTTCAGATCTTGTATAGCGAAACCATGGCTTTCACCTGAAGCGAAAAATATTTTATCTCCCACCTTCAATTTGTGTGGGTTATCTTTGACTAATTTTTGATTGTTTACCCAAGTACCATTATTACTAAGATCTCGAATAAGCCATTGGTTATTGCTCCATTCAACAACCGCATGAATGCGAGATACTTCCTGAGCATTAATAACAGTATCAACATTAGTCGGCGAACGACCAAAACAATGACACGCATTTAAATAACTTAACGCTTCGTTTTTATTATTTAGATTTAAAATAGCAGCCATATGATTATTATTGATACGCTAAGTAATTACGGAGATGCAAAAAATGCATAGGTAGTATGATTGTATATAAATACAAGAGACTCTTCCAGTGTGGATGAGAAGTTATATTATTGTGCTCTAACTGTGGCGTGAAGCCACTGTTCGCGAATATTCATCGAAAATACAGTAAATTAGCCTGAAACAAGCAATTACTAAGTCATAAGCTGAAACAATTTGAAATAAAAAACTGGCTAAAAGCACCTGATGGGCAACTAATAAATAACTGAAATCACCTGTTTTAAACGCTTAAACAATGAAAGACTGGTTATTTTCTTTATAAAATACCACCTAAACAGTTGTTATTATTAATGATAGTATCAATTATCACAAATAACACATCTACATTTTAAAACAGCTGTTTATATTTAGTTAAATTATTAGATGCAAAGCGAATAAAATTGCTACCTACATCAATATTTATCACTATTTTGCTGTTACAATTGCGCCATCTCAGTAGTAACTTTGTATTGACTTTATCATGGCTAAAAAAGAACTCACCATACGAGAAAAAACTATCTTCGACGGTATTTTCACAAAATATTTCTTAAAATTCATTTTCACTCTGTGGTTTAAACTCGCTGGATGGAAACTTTGTAAAACGGCTCCAGAAGGCGCTGGTGTTGCGATTGCAGCACCTCACACTTCAAACTGGGATTTTGTTTACGCCCTAGGTGCTGCAATTTTACAAGACGTGAAAATTTACTTTTCGGTAAAAGACAGCTTATGCCGAGTACCGTTATTAGGTACTTGGATGATGTATCTAGGCGCAATACCTATTAATCGCTCTGCAAAAGGCGTAGGCCAAGTTGAGCAGATAAAACAGTTTATCAACAGCCAAAAATTAAATAGAGTATTTTTCTTGTTTACTCCTGAAGGCACCCGTGGTCCAGTACCTAAATGGAAATCGGGCTTTTACCATGTGGCTCAAGGCTGTGACTTACCTATTTTTTTAGCTAAGGTTGATTACCTAAGTAAAGAAGCTGGGGTTTTTCACACTTTTAAATTAACGGAAGATAGAAGTAGTGACATTAAAGCAATTCAAGCTTCTTATGAAAGCATTCAAGGTAAATTCCCGTTAGATCAATATCCTGCATACAAGGGTTGTATGCCAAAAATATCTGAAGCTGAAGCAAAGATAATCAAAGCACTGTATTCCTTTAAGGGTGTCGCCACTAAGCTTGAAATAACGACTAAAGCAAAACTAGGTGAGTTATCAACCACTATGCTTGATTACTTAATTGATAAAGGTCTGTTAGAGAAAAATGTTAGTAATGATAAAAATGGCGAGCCGAGTTATCAATTAACCTTCGCAGGTCGTGGCTGCTTTTTACATTTATCACCGAGCGTTTAATTAGCCCTTATGTAGCTAAACATTAAACAACAAAGGCCCTGTTAATCTGTAATGGATTAACAGGGCCTTTTAGCTTTAATACCTTAGCTCTATTATTAACTTCTTGGTTTTACAAAGACTACGCTGCTCAGTGCTGGTACAGTAAAACCCTTTACCGTTACTTTACTTTGTTTAACCACCTCATCACTCCCCTTCTTCTGGATTGGGTGTAATTGATAGCCTTGAGCGCTGCTAGCGTTAAAGTCCTCTTTAAAATTATAGTTAAACGTCTGTGTTTTATCACTGGTATTAAAAATAACGATTAAACTTTGATATTTGTTATCAACTGCTTCTCCTTGCGTATCATCAATTTTCATCACTAATAAGCCAATTTGTTGCGCTGAGATGCTATCGTCATCCTGCTTTGATATCTCAGCATTAAGAAAACTTACTTTATCAATAATACGCTGCTCACTGGTTAATCTGAATAAAGGACTACTCATACGTATTGCTAACATGTCGATAAAAGCGTCACTACTTCGCTGAATTTGCTCAGCATTGACCTGATCACGACCTTGGTGTCCGGCAAGTACTTGTTTTATTAACGGCCAGTTAGCTTGATCTTTTTCTGCAGGTGGTAGCCCAACATTATAGAAGTTATCTTGCTTAGAAAAATCAACACGATTAAACCAATCACCGTAATCATAACTGTCTCTAAGAAATGACTTAGAGCGCATAAACTCTGAACCCATATGTAAAAAAGGAATACCTTGGGCGAATAAGGCGAAGGACAAGCTTTGACCATGCATTCGCACCCGATCGTCTGTCGATACATCAAACGGTAAGCGGTATTGGCTGTTATCCCAAAGGGTTTGATTATCATGCTTTGAAACATAATTGATGGTATCCGCAGGGTCTAGCGCATACCCTGTTGGCTGATCTCCATATGGAATATCTTTGCCAAATACTTTTTCGCCATTGATGATCCTTAAAGGGAAGTTAATTAAATTCCCTGCTAAGCCAATACGTAACTGATCCATACGCAGCGCATAATCTGCATAAATATGTGCTTGATTTTGCTTTTCATTTAACTGTTTATTATTAGCCTGTTTTTCATTGGCGAACGTTAATAGACCGTTACCCAGCCCCTGAGAATCCCGGGTATTATTGCCACCACCACGTACAGCATCACGTAATCTATCAGAAAAAGTGCCTATTTCGCTGCCACCTAGTTCCAACTGGCTGGCTTGAATAAATTGACTATTACTTGCCACTTCACCAAAGTTCCAACCTTCTCCATAAAAGTAAGTATCACTGTCGACCTGTCGCACGGCTTCTCTTGCGGCTAACATTGCACCTTTTGGCTGATGTCCCATTAAATCAAACCTAAAACCATCAATTTTATAATCACGAGCCCATACCACTAACGAGTCTGTCATTATTTTTGCCATCATTACACGCTCTGTCGCGGTATTATCGCAACAAGTCGATTGTTCAATTGCACCAGTAATAGGGTCTAATCGGTGATAATAAGTAGGCACTATTTTATCTAATACGGCATTTGGCTCTAACCCTGCTTGGTGAGTATGGTTATAAACCACATCCATAATCACCCTAAACCCCATGCCATGTAGGCTTTGAATCATTTCTCTAAATTCTACCAAGCGTGAAACACCTTTGGCATCAACGGCATAACTTCCTTCTGGCACAGTGTAATGAAAAGGATCATAACCCCAGTTGTAGTTATCAACTTCACGTAACTCGCTAACCACTTGTTGTGCTTGCTCTCCCTCAACGGCATAACTCATTAATAGTGATTTTATTGATTGTTTAGCATCGTAAGATTGCTGACAGAGCCTGACATTCGGTGTAATGGCGCAAACTTTAGCCAAGTTATCATCTATATCAAGATGTTTACTGTCATCTTCATTAACCGTCGCTATATCGAAAGTAGGCAATAAATGAATGTTATTTAACCCCGCAACTTGCAGTGCTTTTAAATGTTGAATGCCATTGGATTCTTGTTCGCTAAAGGCTTTATATTTCCCTTTAAAGCCAGGGTCACTCAGGCGTTGTTCATTGGCACTAAAGTCACGAATATGTGTTTCATAAAAAACATTATCTTCGACATTTTTCACGGTAGGTATTTTCTGAGTAAGCCAGTTTTCTGGTTGAGTTGCGGCATCATTTAAATCAACAACCTGTGAGTACTCACTATTAACAGATAGGCTCAAAGAATAAGGATCGGTAACGGATAAAGATTCAATTTTTTTTGATACCGGATGATAAACATCAACCTGATACTTATAATATGCGTAACTCGCTTGGCCATGTGATAATACTTGCCAAATACCTGTATTGCTATCTTCTACCATTTCAAGCTTGCCAGCTGAAATAGCCTGTAAATTATCATCAAAAAGCTGCACAGAAACGGCTTGTGCTGTTGGTGCCCACAACTTAAAACTAACAACAGTATTATCGCTATTCATTTCTTGATTTTTGATAATTGTAGCGCCTAAATCAGTCACTTCATCGGCATCATTTTCTCCCTGCGTATAAAGCGCATCAATTACGCCGCCAATTTGCACATAAGCAATTTTTTTGGCTTGCTTACTTGCATTAAGGGAAGATTCAACGGTTGTATCAATAGTCGCATCGATGGCAATCACCATCACTTGTTGTTTTAACCAATGTTTGCTTTGATCTGGGGTTAATTGCACTTCAAATGCTTGAAAGTCAGCTAAATGTGGAAACTTTGTAGCTAGTTTTTCAGGGAAGATAACTGGCAATAAATCAATAGTATTAAAACCGACTGATTTTTTGCTTAGTAATTGGTATTGATATTTATTAACTGATTTTGGCAGTACCAATAACTTGGTGGTTAACCAATGAGCCGAGCTATCACTAGGTAAGTTATCTAGGTCGTTTGCTTTAAAGGCACTTGCCTTAATAGCATTGGCCTTGGCTACGATATTCACGCCTTGCTTATCGAGCTGAGAAGATTGAGTCGGTTTACTTGTTTCACCACAAGCACTAACTAATAAACTGGCAGAAAGCGCAATATAAACTGCACGGTTAGGGCTTGAGATAGAGTGATAAAAAGAAGACATTTTCATAATAAACGAGTCGTTAAAATTGTTATGGATATTAACTTACTCGTTCAGCAATCAGATAAATACTACTTTTCCCCTGTTACATACGTATTCAATATCAAGACGATTTTGCTAACTAGCATTTACTGTTGTATCAAGCCAAGTCTTCGATGACGACTCCCCTATTTCGTTAAGGTAATCTTTAACAAACTCGATAAATACCTTGGTGCGTTTGGGTAGATCTTTTCGCTTAGGATAAACAATAAATACCCCAGAATTGGGAAACTCATCAAGCTTTGCCACAACTTTCATCTTACCTGCAACAACTAAGGCCTTGGCATTAAAATGAGGCATCAGACTCAGACCCAAACCTTCGGCACACATTTTAGCCATTGCTTCACCATCATCAACAATGGTTACTTTTTTCGGTTCAATATTAATGTGGCGACCTTGATAGCTGAAATTTATCGGCATTGTCTTACCGGTTTGCTTAAAACGGAATAACACCCAAGGCAAAACAACAAGTCCTTCATTGGAAATATCAATCTTTCGAGTAGCCACTAAATCACTGCTGGCACATATTACAAACGTCATTGGCGACAGCTTTTGTGCCACTAAACGGCTATCATTTAGGGTACCACTTCGAATAGAAACATCGACGGCATTACTGATCATATCAACATATTGATCATTAAAGCTGACATCTAACTGGATATCAGGATAGCTCATTTTAAATTGGCTCAACATTGGCAACATATAAACACGCCCATACGATACCGGTAAATTTATTTTAAGCGCACCGCTGTAGCTATTATTGGCTGATTTCAATTCGTGTTCGCACGACTCAAGCTGCTGATAGAGAGAACCTACAGTATCTGCATATTTCTGCCCTGCTGAAGTTAAACTTAATTGCCGAGTAGAGCGATATAGCAGTTGCAAGCCGAGCTGCTCTTCTAATCTTTTAATAGCCTTACTGACTGTCGACGGATCTGTCGCGTGTTTTTTAGCTGTTGCAGAAAAGCTACCCGTTTCAATAGTCGACATAAACAAAGCGATAGTTTTAAATTTATCCATGGTGATCTTATTAATAAATCAATTAATGAATTATATTCACTAATATAATTCATTATCAGCACTTCTGATAATAATAATTTGACGTAAACTAAGTTTCATTGAAAAACTCGCTATCAAAACTTATTAATATTTCAACAAATTACTTTTAAAAAGTTAGCCTTTAAAATGGTATCTGTAAATAAGTCAGCTTTAACTATCTACCTAAAACCTAATTACCAAGGGATCCCTTATGTTCATGCTAAAACGACTGTTATGGTCTATTATTCTCACAATACTTATCAGCGCAATTTCTTTGGTGCACGCCAGTAATCTGTCAAAGCAGTTATTAACCATGCCAATGACCCTGACCACGGGAGAAGTAGTTACCTTGGAGCAATATCAAGGTAAAAAACCGGTATATCTAAAATTTTGGGCTACCTGGTGCAAACCATGTATTGAACAAATGGCCCATTTTGAAAAAATTATCCTGCAACATGGTGACAATTTAGCCGTTATAGCAATTAATCTAGGCATAAATGATAATTTAGCGGCAGTAAAAAAAGTACAACAAGAATTCAATTTATCTATGCCAATGGCTATCGATACCAATGGGGATTTAGCGCAAGCTTTTAGATTACTGGGCACTCCGTACCACTTATTATTTGATAAACAAATGAACTTAGTTCACCTTGGCCACAAAGCCGATTCAGTGCTTGATAACAAAATTGCCCTTATCAGCGCCACAAAGGAATTAGATTTACTAGCAGACAATGCTATCACCGAAACTGAAATGCCACTGGAGTTAGGACTTGATGGCAGTAAAACACAGGCATTTTTATTTACTGCCACTTGGTGTGATTGGTATTTTACAGACTCTCGCCCAACCGCCTCACAACAATGTATCGCGGCACAAAATACAATCAACGATTTAACTAAAAAATTTGACAACATCGCATGGCAGGGAATCATCTCAAGACTTTGGACTGGACCAGCTGAACTCGCTAATTACACCAAGAAGTATCAGGTAAAACATCCCATTGCGATTGATGTCAGCAATGGGATGTTTCATCAATACGGCATTAAAGAGTTTCCGAGCTTAGTCGTGGTAAAAAATGGTGAAGTGATATTAAAAACCTCTGACTTTTCTAAGCCAACATCTTTGGCAGAGCAATTATCAAAGCTGTAAATAGAATAATTACTCGTAAAGATAGACCGTATCTCCAATCAAACTGTAGGTTTGTTGATTTACTCAACGAGCCTACATTTAATGCCTACATATCCAACCTTCAAAATAATTTTAGATAAAATTTACTTTTCCCCTTAGATTATGGCTGACATTGAAGCGACCCCTTGCTACTTTTCTATCCCCTTTGTACTTGACAACAATTGCACAATTTCTATCTATAAAGTTTAATTTAAACACCCCATCCGTCCTTTCTGCCTTCCTTTCACAAGCAAACATAGTTGCTGAATGCTATGTAACACGTAAAATATACCCTTAGCTGATGACTTGTTTAATTTTTGAAACAATCGTTGCATACGTATTCAATGAGTAAAGAAGACTAAGCTACGCTCTGAATACGTATGCAACGACTATCCATCCGTAATTTGCCCCTTTATATTAAAGTTGTTCACAAATAATAACCAATCGATACATGTGACCACATAACTACATACGTAAAACACAAACATATAATTATTAGGTTAAATGGAAATTAGCTTATAAAATTAATCACGGATGGCTAGGGGAGAATATTCAATGCTACATTTTAAACCAAGCAAAATGACATTAGCTTTACTTTCAAGTGGCTTAATGGCGTTAAGCACTGCAAGTTTTGCTGCAGAAGAAACTAAAGCTGCAGAAAAAAACGCAGAAGAAGAAGTTGAAGTAATTCAAGTAACAGGTATTCGTGGTGCTCTACAAAGAGCACAAGCGATTAAAATGAGCTCAAATTCAATTGTTGAAGTTCTTTCTGCTGAAGATATCGGTAAATTACCCGATACCAGTGTTGCCGAATCATTAGCACGTCTTCCTGGTGTAACGGGTGAGCGTCGTAACGGTCGTACTAGTGGTCTATCAGTACGTGGTTTCAATGAAAACTATATTGGTACTTCATTAAACGGTCGTGAATTACTCGGTATGGGTGATAACCGTGGCGTAGAGTTCGATTTATACCCGACTGAAATAGTCTCTAACATTGTAGTATATAAAACACCTGAAGCTGGCCTTATCGCGCAAGGCATTGGCGGTACTATTGATTTACAAACCGTTAGTCCATTAAATTCAGATGCTTCGATGACACTTAATGCTGTTTACGAACAAAATGAAACAGACTCAGCCAACCCAGATTATGATAACAACGGTCATCGTTTATCGTTCAACTTTGTCGACCAATTTATGGACGATACATTAGGTCTTGCTTTTGTTGTTTCTAATCAAGAAACACCTCGTCAAGAAGAGAACTTCCGTGGTTGGGGTTATGCTGATGTTGGTTATGCAAGTTGTGATGATAATGGTGAAAACTGTGTAAAAAAACAAGATTTAGCCGGTAATGATATAGATCCTGCTACAAAAGTTTTAGGTGGTCATGATTCATTTGCCCGTTCAGCTTTGATGGAACGTAGTTCTGTTGCAGCAATTATTGAATATCAACCTAATGATCAACTTAGCGTTAAATTCGATGCCTTATATATAGACTTTAATGAAAGTGATGTTCGCCGCGGCCTTGAAGAAGGCGGCCCTGTATGGGGTGGTGTCAACTACGATGTTGCATCAATTGAAAATGGTTTAGTTACTTCGGGTCAATGGGACGGTTTCCATTCAGTAGTTCGTAATGACGCCAGAACACAAGAGTCTGAACTGACTACCTTTGGCTTAAATGTTGAATATGCCTTAGATGATAATTGGTCAACTGTTTTAGATATATCAACGGGTGACGTTGATAAATCAATCATAGATTTAGAGAGCTACTCAGGTACTGGCCGTGCTGGCGTTGATGGACGTCCATCAGCGGCTCGTTCATGGGAAATGACTTCAACAGGCGTTATGTATAGCGCTCATCCAACGCTTCCAGGCGTTGATTATACTGATGAAAGCCTTATGCGTCTTGCAGGTCCTCAATCATGGGGTGCACCTGTTATTGGCAGCGATGCACAAGATGGTTTTGTTAACCGTCCTGTATTCGAAGAAGAACTAGACAGTATTCGCTTTGAAGTTAACGGTGTAGTTGAATACAGTATTATTAGTGGCATCAGCATGGGTGTTAACTACTCTGAACGTAGTAAAAGTAAAATTAATGAAGGTGATTACCTAACATCTCCAGAATACCCAGGTGCAGGAGCTATCCCTGATATTTTAGGTGTTACAGGTTTAGACTTCATTGGTATTGATGGTGTCCTTGCCTACGACAGTTTAGGTTTATACAAAAGTGGTTATTACACCGCAACAGAAGCTTCTTTAGTGCAAACTGACCGTTTAGGTGATACCTATACCGTTGATGAAGAAACATTAACCTTATACGCAAAAGTTGATTTTGAGGCTGATTTTGCTGGCATCTACATGACAGGTAACTTTGGTATTCAATACATTGACGTTGACCAATCTTCAACAGGTTTTTCAACAGTTGAAAATGCACAAGCCTATGTAGTATCAACACCAGTAAGTGGCGGTGCTTCATACTCAGATGTGTTACCAACACTAAACTTGAATTTTGAAATTGCTGAAAATCAATTTATTCGTACTGGTTTATCAAAAGTCCAAAGTCGTCCTCGTATGGATGATATGCGTCCTAATGCACGTGCTACCTTTGCTTATAACGATAATCAAATTCAAAGTTCAAACCCACAAAATGGTCCTTGGACTGGCAGTGCCGGTAACCCGATGTTAGAGCCTTTAACAGCTAACCAGTTTGATCTCTCTTACGAAAACTACTTTGCTGAAGATGGTTATTTTGCAGCAACCTTTTTCTATAAAGATTTAACTAACTGGCACAGAACTTCAGATGCACTAACTGATTTTTCTGATGTTTATATCCCTGAGATACACAAAGATTCTAATGGTGATGCTCCTGCGACGCTGAATGGTTTTGTTAGTACCACCACAGATGGTTTTAAAGGTTTCGTACGTGGTTACGAATTACAAGCAAGTGTTCCATTTCGTATAATGCATGATTCTTTAGAAGGTTTTGGTTTAGTCGTAAGTGGAACATTCTTAGATGGCAAACTTGATGACGGAGGCAAAGTACCAGGCCTTTCAGAGGAAAGTTACTCATTAACCGCTTACTATGAAAGAAATGGCTTCGAATTTCGTATTGCCGGTACCAAGCGTGATGAATTCTTAACGGAAACTCGCGGAGGCAGCCTTGCTTTGGAAGCAACTGATGATTTAGGTGCTGAAATTTGGGATGCACAAATCAGTTATGACTTCGATGAATCTGGCATTGAGTCATTACAAGGGTTACGTGTTTCATTCCAAGCTCAGAACATTACCGACGAAAAGACTATTCAAGCAGAGGCAAATGATGGAAGACAAATTACTTCTTATCAATCATTTGGCGCTAACTACTCGTTAGGTCTTAACTACTCGTTCTAGTGAACTTTTAAGTAAAGTAAAACCTGTCAGTATACTGACAGGTTTTTTTTTAAGTGACTTTTGTAATATAAAACGGCTAATGTAGTACAGAGTTCATTTGATTTAATCGCACATTATTTATAAGAGAAACTCAAACATGAATAGTCCAATTAAAAAAGTAGTGGTATTAGGTGGCGGTACTTCTGGGTGGATTTCAGCCGCATTATTGAAAAAAATACTCGGCACGGCTATTCAGCTCGAATTGGTTGAGTCTGATGCTATCGGCACTATTGGTGTTGGTGAAGCGACCATTCCACCGATCAAACACTTAAACAATGTTTTGGGCATAAACGAAGCTGAATTTTTACGTGAAACCAAAGCAACCATAAAACTTGGTATTAATTTTGAAAACTGGAAAAGCCAAGGACACAGCTATTTACATAGTTTTGGTGCTGCAGGAAAAAGCTTAGCCTTTTGTCATTTTCATCACCTATTAAAGCGCGCCAATCAATTAGAAGATGACAGCCATTTATGGCAATACGATTTGAATTATTTGTGTGCTAAAGCAGGTAAATTTGCCCACATAAAAAGTAAAGACCCTATCATTGAATTACCTTACGCCTATCATTTTGACGCGGGTCTATATGCAAATTTTTTACGTAAGTTTAGTGAAAAAATAGGCGTAATTAGAACAGAAGGTTTAGTCGAGCACGTTGAGCAGTGCCCTATATCTGGGCATATAACTTCTCTTAAGTTGAAAAATGGACAAACAGTAACAGGTGATTTGTTTATCGATTGTTCCGGTTTTAAAGGCTTGCTTATTCAAGAAAAACTTCGCACTGGTTATGAAGATTGGAGTCATTTACTGCAATGTGACCGTGCGATTGCGGTACCTTCAGAACGATTAGAAAAAACGTTACCTTATACGCGTTCTATTGCTCATGCTGCAGGCTGGCAGTGGCGTATTCCACTGCAACACCGTAATGGTAATGGCTTAGTTTACAGTAGTAGCCATTGTAGTGAGCAACAAGCTATGGATACCATAATGGGAAACTTAGATACTAAACCCATTGCTGATCCTAAAATCATTAAGTTTCAAACTGGTCGGCGTTACCAACAGTGGAACAAAAATGTTATTGCTATTGGTCTATCAAGTGGATTTTTAGAGCCACTTGAATCCACCAGTATTCACCTTGTGCAATCTGCTGTTGTCCGCTTAGCACACCTTTTTCCTCATCAAGGTATTAATAGCAGCCTAGTTGATGAATTCAACAAGCAGTCTGCCACTGAGTTTGAACAAATTAGAGATTTTTTAGTACTGCACTATCATGCGACTGAGCGTACAGACAGTGATTTTTGGCAAGATATGCGTCATATGAAAATTCCGGACAGTCTCGCCCATAAAATTGAAATATTTAAACAGAGTGGTCGATTATTTAGAGAGCAAAATGATTTATTCACCGACAGTTCATGGCTGCAAGTTATGTTAGGACAAGGTATCGTACCGCAAGATTATCATCCCATAGCCAACACAATGTCTGATGAAAAACTCGCTGAGATGCTGAGAAAAGTGAAAGAAATCAAACAAGCGCCTATTGATAAACTGCCCAGTCATGATGAGTTTTTGAGAATATTTTGTCATCAATAAATGGAATAGGTGCTAATGATTCCTTAGCACCTATTTGTTCAGTTAACTCAAAATTTATACCGTTAAGGTGATTTTTCCTACCGCTTTACCTGAAGCAAGGCGATCGTGAGCTTTTGCTACTTCCCAAATTGAGAAATCACTTTCATCAATAATAGGCGTGATTTTTCCTGCATCTACCAGCGTTGCAATTTCAGTAAGAATCCGGCCATGTGATGCATGGTTAATACCGTGGCATAATGGAATAAGCACCAAAACGCTGTGGAATGACAAACTTTTCAGGGCAATTTGTAATGGATCTGCTATGGGTAAAATAGTCGCTACCTGGCCGTTGAACTTAGCTGCTTCAAATGATTTTTCAATATTATCTCCTGCAACGGTATCAAATACTTTATCAAAACCAACACCACCGGCGTGAGCCTTTACGTAGTCTGAAACTGACTCAGTCTTATAATCAACTAAGTTATCTGCGCCAAGTGTTTTTGCTAGCGCTTCGTTAGCTGGAGAATAAGTGGAAGTAACATTGGCACCCAATACTTTGGCTAACTGCACCGCAATATGACCAACGCCCCCCGTAGCACCATGAATAAGGACCTTATCACCTTGCTGCACATTCATTTTATCAACAAGTGCTTCATAAGAAGTGATTGCGACTAATGGCAGAGCAGCCGCTTGTTTCATTGTCAGCGTTTTAGGTTTCTTAGCCATTAATAATGCATCAACTAACATAAACTCAGCTAACGCACCATCAACGCCATTAATACCACCAGCCATACCGTAAACTTCATCCCCCACGTTAAAACCGGTAACACCTTCACCCACTTCACAAACAATACCTGCAACATCACCGTGTAATATTTCAGGTAAATTCGCTGACCAAGGTAGCTCAATTGAACGTAGCATAGTATCAATTGGGTTTACACTTGTTGCTTTCACTTCGACTACCAGATGGCCTACTTTAGCGACTGGCTTTGCTTTTTCTGCAAGTTGGAATACTTCAGTAGACCCGATTTTTTTAATGATCATTGCTTTCATAACTTTCTCTCTATAATTGTATATTGGCTGGTGTACTTGTTTATACCCGTTACCATTGAAGATGCAGGTTTCAGATTGGTTGTTCGTTTCAATGTGGCTATTTTATATATTGCCAATTGAGCAAACCATAACCTAAAGTGCAAATCATATTTGCCTTTTTAGCAACGCGAAGTTAGAGTAAGAACAATAATCCTTATGTAACAGCCATTATGAGTTCACTGAATCGGTTACTGTATTTCAACAGTGTTGTCGAAACCGGCAGTATTTCCCAAACCAGTAGAATTTTTGATGTGCAGCCCTCCTCAATTTCCAGGCAACTCGCTGTACTCGAACAAGAACTCGGCGTACGTCTGTTAAATAAAACTACTAGAAATACTGGTTTAACAGAAGCTGGGCATAAATATTACGAATACTCTCAACGTATTGTCTCTGAATTTGATGAAGCGAAAAGAGTCGTTAATGACTTACAAGAAGTGCCAAAGGGTAAACTTAATATAAGTATGACCGTAGGATTTGGCGAAAGTGTTGTACTGCCACTGGTTTCGACGTTTATGTCGCTGTATCCAAATATTGAAATAGAACTGGAATTAACTGAACGGGTGGTTGATCTGGTAGAAGAGAATATAGATGTAGCCATTCGAAGCGGTCGTTTACCCGACTCAACCATGATAGCGAGGCAACTAATATTAAATAACTTTTTATTATGTGCAAGTCCTCAGTATTTAGTTAGCAATGGTACGCCTCTCTCACCTGAAGATTTAAAAAATCACCAATGTATTCAATACAACTATGCTCGCTGGAAAGATTGGTTTTTGATGGCTGAAGAAAAAACAAAACTTTCTCTTAACAAAGCAATTTCTGTTAACTCTGTTAATGGTCAAAAACAGCTGGTATTGAATAATGCCGGACTCGCTTTAATCCCCTTATGGGCTGTTAACAATGAGCTAGAAGATGGCACCTTAATTCAAGTCATGCCAGAATATACTTTCAGCCCCTATGAAGAGTTAAGTGCAACCTACGCCATATACTTGAAGCGAGATATGATTTCACCAAAAACGCGGGTTTTCTTAGATTTTTTGGTAGAAAATATCGTAAACGTTGAAAGCTAGTAGCCCTTGCTAAGTGTTATTCTCTGCTATTGGTAAAGTGTATAAAAATCGTACGATCTATGTATCATTCGTCATAACTAGTACCACCTATTTGAGAGTTTTCTTTGATAATTTCTGAACTACTTTTACTAACGGGCTTCGCTTTCATTGTGGCGCTTATAACCGGCTCAATTGTGTATAGCACGGTAAAGTTAGGGATATCCCCTATGCCAAGCTCAAATAAAGCCTACCTGGTTATGATGCAGTTAACTGATGAAACGGGTACAGGTGCCATCGTTGATTTGGGTAGCGGTTGGGGCAACTTTGTCCTACGTATCGCCAAAAGATGCCCCCAAAGGAAAATAGTAGGATACGAATTATCCTTTCTGCCTTGGCTGACATCCACGTGTCTTAAAAAGCTATTGGGCTTAAAAAACCTAACCTTGCATCGACAAGATTTTTATCAGGCAGACCTATCATCGGCATCGGTATTAGTGTGCTATTTATTTCCCCAAGCGATGGAAAAAATTAGCCATAAACTACAGGTAGAAGAACAATCTAGCGTTGGCTTTGTTATTAGTAATAATTTTGCGCTACCTTCATGGCAACCTTGTAAAACGATGCAACTGAATGATTTTTATAAGTCTCCCGTTTATTTGTACAAAATTAGTAAAGCAGGAACTTAAAAAAGCAATAACAACCTCATACTTTAACATGCCCGTGTAGTTGCCTCAGGAGTTCATTAATTTCGTCATCTTCGAAGTGTTTTGTCGAAGATCCATTGTCTTTTAGTTTGGATTCCCGCCAAAACACCGCGGGAATGACATTCTTTGTCAATATTGTCTCTTTCATGATTGATCTACATAGGCATGTACTTTAAAGATATATGTTGCTCAGCAGTATTTTTCCTCAGAAATAATTGTCTAGCCGTAATTTTCACAAATAATTAATTGTTGCCTGTTCATGATCACCGCTAACCTCATTCGAACCTGACATTAGCTATAAATTAAGAAGTATTCTCATAAACTTTGTGAATAAAAAACAAACAATACATTGCAATTCTGGCTGTAATGAGTTTAAATAGCCACACCGACTAACTAGTCAGTCTATTTTTTGATACTTATCCGTAGACATCAAAAACTAGGTCTACACGTGAATAGATACCCGCTCCACCTGAAGATGCTTGTTTCAGGAAAACTGAGCGAATCATAATCAAGGCACATTTTTTTATTAATGGTTATTCCCTTAAAAACAAATGTAACGACGAATATGGTTTGCTCAACTTTCCCCAAAGGGCTGGTTTATAAACGCTTTATGCTACGTTATTGATTTCGACAATAGAATAACTATTCTCTTCAATCAATGCCTTGCCTAAAGGCGTTTCTAACTCCAGCTGAATCCTACAACTTCAAGTGGAACGGGTATACACCAAGCTACTTGATCAATGGAGTTACCGATGAATATGTCAGAAAAAATGAATACAGAACTGCGCGAATTATCAAGCATACTCACTGGCCAAAAACAGGCATACCGCAGTGCTCCTAATCCTTCAACTAACGATCGAATTGCACAACTATCAGCATTAAAAAGTGCCTTACTCTCTTATCAAGACGACTTGGTCAACGCACTTAATGAAGATTATGGACAACGTCCCGCACAAGATAGTTTAATAGCCGATATCATGCCTTGTATCGTCAATATTAATTACACCATTAAACGCCTTAAGAAGTGGATGAAGCCACAACGCCGTCATGCAGGGCTATTATTAGCGCCAGCTAAAGTTGAAGTGCATTATCAACCTTTAGGCGTAGTAGGTATTATGGTGCCGTGGAACTTTCCTGTGATGTTATCTATTGGTCCGTTAATCACAGCATTAGCTGCTGGCAACAGAGCAATGATTAAATTGTCAGAATTTACCCCGAGTACCAACCAAGTTATTAAAAAAATGTTAAGCAGTATTTTTGAACAAGATACCGTTGCCTGTATTGAAGGTGAAGCCAACATCGCAGCAGAGTTTTCTGGCTTACCCTTTGACCACTTAATTTTTACCGGTTCCACTACGGTTGGTCGTCATGTCATGCGGGCGGCAGCTGACAATCTTACCCCTGTCACTTTAGAGTTGGGTGGCAAGTCTCCGGTTATTATTGCTCCAGACATGCCGATAGATACTGCCGTTGAGCGCTTAATCTTTGGCAAGTGTTTAAATGCCGGACAAATATGTGTGGCGCCCGATTATATACTTTGTCCTAAAGATAAGGTCGAAGCCTTTATTAGTAGTTATCAAAAACAATTTCAAACTATGTATGGTGATAAACACCAAAGTACCGATTATGCCCATGTAATAAACTCAACCCAGCATAATAGATTACTTTCTTGGTTAGATGACGCAGTTAGCAAAGGTGCAAAGGTCGTACCTGCTAATGGGCAAGACATTGAGCGAAATTCACGTGAGCTTGCCACGCAATTAGTCACTGAAACCACCGATGACATGCTGATAATGCAACAAGAGATTTTTGGCCCAATTCTCCCAATTATTAGCTATGAAGATATTTCAGAAACAATTGATTATATTAATCAGCGCGCGAGGCCTTTAGCGCTTTATATTATGAGTTTTGATAACGATACCCAGCAACATTTGTTGAGTCAAACTCACTCTGGTGGTGTTTGCATTAATGAAACAATCTTTCATGTAGCCGCCGATGATGCGCCTTTTGGCGGTATTGGAGACTCTGGTATGGGCCAATATCATGGCAAAGAAGGTTTTTTAACTTTCTCGAAAGCAAAAACAGTGCTGTCTCGAGGTAAGCTAAATATTGGTAAATTAGTGCATCCTCCTTACGGGGGTTTGATACAAAAGTTAATGTTGAAGTTTTTCTTAAGATAATAGAAAAGTTTTAACGTTCAATGATACGATAATGATGCAATTTCACCGTGTTATATTGGCGCTATTCTATGGTTGAATAGTGCCAATGTAGAATTATTTTTCAATTCACTAATAAACGCCTCAAACCTTTAGAAAGAGTAAACGTATATATGCCTGTAAATTCAAGCCAGCCTAAAAATAAAAAGCAGCAGCTTTTAGATGCCGCATTAGCCTTGTTTGTAAATCAAGGAATTTATGCAACGTCCACCGCTTCTATTGCCAAAACAGCCGGCGTTGCCACTGGCACCCTTTTTCATCATTTTCCTTCAAAAGATGCACTAGTACTTGAGCTTTATAAAAACATAAAACAAGAGTTCGCACTGCAAATCGCGCCATTCGAACTAGATGTTGCTCAATTAGAGCAGCAAGCTAAAGTCATTTGGCAACAAGCTATTGATTGGGCTTTAGCTAATGCTGACCAACAGCAGTTTTGCTTACTGGTAATGCAATACCAGCCACTTTCGGCCCAAACTAAAGCTCAAATCTTTGCTGATGAATTTGGTTTTTTAAAGGAAATTATGCTCTTTGGTCAACAACATCAACTTATTGCTAATTACCCGATAGAGCTGATGTTAGAAAGTGCCCACGGTCAGTTCCTTACCAGCAGTCAATTTTTTATTAACAACACTGACCTCGCTCAGGATGCTAAATACCGCGAGGCGGCATTTAATTTATTTTGGCAATCATTCACTCGTTAAATGTACTGCTAGCTATTGAATCAAACGTAAGCGTGATTGACGACGAATTATCGTTGATGACTTAGCTCCCGTTGGTAAAAAACACGACAAGGGGCATAGAATACTCATAATTCGGGTATGATTTAAAATCTCCACCCCTTGGACTAAACACACTATATACCCGCTCCACTTGAAGATGCTCGTTTCAGGAAGTCTGAGCTATTCATAATCAAGGCGCATTTTTTATTAAGGGTTATTCAGGAGAATATGCTCCTGCATTCTCTAATAACACCATCCATGTAGCGTCCTAAAAAAGAAATGTAACGCAGAGTATGATTTGCTCAGCCTTCCCCAAGGG
>MAAB01001278.1_pt1 | contig 39186 bp, 34 predicted proteins | sample 1115991 | NCBI WGS metagenome assembly MAAB01 (sample SAMN04961124, study PRJNA320927) | seawater metagenome | isolation source: sample BD02T18 sea water enriched with oil for 18 days | place: USA:Gulf of Mexico | collected 2013-07-27 | reverse complement strand
CATTTGATAAGACATAATAGTAGACGCCATTGCCTGACCGACAAAGGTCAAACACAAAAGCAATACCATTAATGTTTTAGAGAAATTGAGCGTCACAAGCAACCAACAAAATATTATACTTAGCACAATGTTCGCATAGCGGATGCTTTTATTCAATGGAAAAGTATTAAAATGACGCTAGTCAGTAATCAATAAAACATTACCAACCACCGCTACCACTATAAAAAGAGGTGTTTTTTACAATATGACTATTGCTTTCAATATCGGTTATCTTAAAACCAACGTGGTTTATATATTCAGTTAATGGTTCATCGACAGATACCGTAACCGAAGAAATTTTTAGCTCGCCCGGCAATACTTCTATTTTTTCTGAACCGGTTATTTTTGCATGCTGTAAACCATTGACATCAATTCGATAAAACTTAGTTTCACTCGATTTGTTTCTTACTTTAAACAAGAAAGTGTTTTCAATGTCACCAAATTGATTAACACGATAGAGTGCCTGCCTGTCTCTAATAATATTAACTTCAAAACTCTGCCAAACATTTGCCCAAATAAGCATAGACACTAAGGTTATTGTAACGACGCTGCCGTAACCAAAATGACGTTTCCAATTATTCTTAGCGGGCTTTTCGTTAGTAAATGAAATAAGGCCTTTTGGATAATTAAACTTTTTCATCGTCATATCGCAAGCATCAGCACACAGTCCACAATTAATGCACTCGTATTGTAAACCATCTCTAATATCGATACCTACTGGACAGACTTGCACGCAAAGATCGCAATCTACACAATCGCCCATGCCTTGTGGTTTAACTTGTGTGCGTTTACGCGAACCACGGCTTTCGCCTCGAAAGTTATCGTAAGTGACTAATTTGGTTGATTTATCAAACATCGCCGACTGAATACGAGAGTAAGGGCACATGTGCTGACACATTTTATCTTTTATCCAGCCTGCATTTACGTAGGTACAAACAGCAAAAAACAGCACCCAATATACAGTTGTTTCTGAAGTATTAAACGAAAAAAACGGCAGGTAAAGTTCATCTACTGTGATGAAATATGACATAAATACCAATGCAGTAAAAAGAGATACAAGTGCCCAGAGAAAATGTTTAATGGTCTTTTTATAGAGCTTATTTAAGCTCATTGGTTGCGCGTTTAACGACTTACTTTGATTATGAGTTCCTTCAATTCGACGCTCTAACCAATTGAACATCAGCATCCAAACCGTTTGCGGACAAGTAAAACCACACCATACCCGGCCATAAAATTGGGTGATATAAAACAGTACAAAAGCAGCAAGAATAAAGATCAAGCACACGATCAACAAATCTTGAGGAAATAAAGTCAATGAAAATAAATGCACTTGTTGCTGGATAAGGTCAAAATATACCGCTTGAACGCCATTAAATTGTATAAAAGGCACCAAGACAAAAAGCAGTATTAACATCACGCTTAAACTGCGTCGGATCAGTTGATATTTTCCTTTTTGCTCCCGAAGGTAAATTCTATCGTCTATGTCAGAGGTTTTAAAAATGAGATTTTTTTCTAACGAGTATGATGGTTTCACTTGGCTTCCCCAGCAGGTATTTTCATTGCGGGAAGTGTAAATTGTTAATCTGTCATTTATAGATACACTATTATAAATTACAATAGGTACAGATTGAATAATGGACGTGATTAATGAGACAATTCAAATATGAATTACTGGCCAATAAGTTGGTTTCTCAAATTGAAGATGAAAAATGGCGACCTAATGAAAGGCTTCCTTCTATCCGAGAGTTGGCTAAACTTTATAATGTTTCAAAAATTTCAGTTCAAAAAGCGCTTCATACATTAGAAGCGAGAGGGATCGTTTTTGTAAAAGTAAAATCGGGCTATTACGTTGCGAATCCAAAACCGCTTCAACAAATTAGCCAAGGGCTTATTGAAATTGGTAAACCAAAATTAGTTGATGTGCCTGAGGTCTTTTATGAAATTATGGAACGTACAGCTGCTTTTGATATAGCCCCGCGAAACTTAGACGTTAGCCAAGCGCCAAATCACTTGTTGTTATTGAACCGACATATCAGTCGTGCGTTACGAAAAAGCCCACAAAACAATGCATTGTATTATTGTGAGCCGCCAGGTGACTTATCACTCAGACATCAAATTAGTGAACATTATCGACGACGTAACCTGAATATTTCAGCGCAGGAAATATGCATTACTTCAGGATGCCAAAACAGCTTATTTTTAGCCCTAATGGCAACGTGTCAACCAGGCGATATTGTTGCCATAGAAAGCCCTGCTTTTTATGGTGTTTTACAGTTGTTACAACAGCTTAAATTACAAGTGGTTGAGCTGCCAAGCTCTTATACGATTGGTTTGACGGCTGATGCGTTAGAAGAAGCTACTAAAAAATGGGACATTAAAGCTTGTGTATTAACCGCTAATTTTGCCACGCCAACAGGAGCACTTATGCCTGTAAAAGAGAAACATAAAATAGCAGCGCTAGCTAACGATAAAAATATCATCATCATCGAAGATGATATTTACGGAGATTTAGGTTTTCATTCTAAAGTAGAGCCGCTTAAAAACTACGATACACACGGAAACTTTATTCTATGCAGCTCATTTTCTAAGTCACTTTCAAGAGATTTGCGCATTGGCTGGATTGTCGCGGGCAAGCATACTAAAAAAATAGTGCACATGAAATTGGTTTATCAGTTATCAACTAGCCAAGCTATTCAACATGGCTTGTCGAACTTTTTAGCTGAAGGGCATTTTGAACGACACTTACAACAATACCGCAAAGTGCTCCGCGAGCAACGTGATCAGCTAACGAATGGCATAGCGGATCATTGGAGAGTCGCGACAACATTTACCGTACCCGATGGCGGGCTAGCGATTTGGGTACAACTGCCCGTAGAGATTGACACATTTTTACTTTACGAATGTGCTATTGCAGAAGGTATAATCATCACGCCAGGCAGGTTATTCTCGTCAGTTAAAAATTTTTCAAATTGCTTGAGACTGAGCTTTGCACATCCAACGACAGGGCATCGATTACAAGCATTAATTCGATTGGGAGAGTTGTGTGAAAATGTGATGAAGAAAAAGCGATTAAACCTTGGCACAGGCAAATAAGAATCAAGTAGTAATAATTTAATTCTAGTATTACATTATGGAGTTACCTGTATGTCGTTAATTAAAAACCATAAGTTAGTGGCCAAAACCACTAGCCACTACCATTTAGCCACGAAAAAGGTGCTCATACTCTCTAAAAGTCTTAAGTGACTTTAATTTATACTAATTGAATGCCGTTGTTTATATTGCCTGGGCGACAATCCATAAAACTGCTTAAAACATTTACTGAAATGGCTGGCATTATTAAACCCTAACTCAAAGCACGTTAACGTAATTTGCTGGCCTTGCTTAATGCGTAATGCAGCGTGCTTTAAGCGCAATTGTTGTTGAAAAGCGATGGGGCTACAGCCGAAATGAAGGCGGAATTCATTAAAGAACTTGGTTCTGCACATACAAGCAAGACGAGCCAAAAAATCAATATCTAGATTTTGTTTCAGGTTTTTTTCAATGTAACTAACCACAGCCGTCAAACTGTTTTTATCTGGTTGTTCTTGACAATAAGAGAGCATGAAATCTCTCGTTTGATGTCGCAATAATCGAATAGTTAACTCTGAAACGGCTAATGATATCATCGCACTTCGATCTTCATGGTTTTCACCGTAAATTTGTACAATGCGGTTCAACAAACCCTGCGTTTGGCTATTATGGTGTGTATGAACAAGTTGATTATTATAATGCCAATGTCCGAACTCTTCAGCCATGGGAGAGGTTTCATTCAAATTTGTTGCAACCTGCTTGATCCTATCCGTAGATATTTCAATGGCTAAACACGTAGTAGGCTTCTCTAGCTGCGCTATCGGGAAGTCAATCTCAACTACACTGTCAGGTGCCATCACAAAAGATTCATGTGGTAGAAATTCACTATCAAAATGTTCAGAACAGCTATGCATCACTTTTTTGCCTGTGACCATTGAACAAAACAATAATTGATCAGATCTCAATTGCACTCGTTCTGCTTGCTCATAAGTATCATAAATACTGAGTTCAGAATCCGGACCCGCAAAAGTCACCTTGTTTTCAACAAGCACGTTAGGCGAATTTCTTTTATTTGCTATGTATTGTGAAATCATCGTTACTTCTTATGCATTGTTTTATTTTAAATATTATGAACTGACAGATAAGTTTTATGAATTTTTGGCACAGTTGAACAATCTCTTAATGTCTAAGGTAAAGGGACTTGAGCAATAAAACAACAAAAAGTAAGGAAATATTATGATTTACGCAGCACCTGGAACAGAAGATTCACTTATGAGTTTTAAACCGCGCTATCAAAATTTTATTGGTGGCCAGTGGCTTGAGCCTGCGAATGGCAAATACTTCGACAATATAAGCCCAGTGAACGGTAAAGTTTTTTGCCAAATTCCACGCTCAGACTCCGCTGACATTGAACTAGCACTTGATGCCGCGCACAAAGCAAAAGATGCTTGGGGAACAACATCAGTTACCGAACGTTCAAATACATTACTAAGAATTGCTGACAAACTAGAGCAAAACATTGAAATGTTGGCGATTGCTGAAACCTGGGATAACGGTAAAGCCGTGCGTGAGACATTAAACGCTGATATTCCTTTGGCAGTTGATCACTTTCGTTACTTTGCCGGGTGTTTACGCGCACAAGAAGGTTCGATAGGTGAGATAGATGAAAACACTGTATCTTATAATTTTCACGAACCACTAGGTGTTGTAGGGCAAATCATTCCATGGAATTTTCCTATTTTGATGGCTGCTTGGAAACTGGCACCGGCACTAGCGGCGGGTAACTGTGTTATTTTAAAACCAGCAGAGCAAACACCGGCATCAATCCTAGTACTAATGGAGTTGATTGAAGACATACTACCAGCAGGTGTACTGAATATTGTAAATGGTTATGGGAAAGAGGCTGGTCAAGCATTAGCATCAAGTAAACGTATTGCCAAAATCGCTTTTACAGGTTCAACCCCTGTAGGATCTCAGATATTAAAATGTGCAGCAGAAAACATCATTCCATCTACGGTCGAATTAGGCGGGAAATCCCCCAATATTTTCTTCAATGATGTTATTAATCAAGAAGACGAGTATTTAAGTAAATGTATTGAAGGTGCTGTTTTAGCCTATTTCAATCAAGGCGAAGTATGTACGTGCCCATCAAGATTGTTAATACAAGAAGATGCTTACCCTAAGTTTATTGAAATGGTGATTAAACGAGCAAAAGCTATTAAGCGCGGTAGTCCATTAGATACAGAAACCATGGTTGGTGCACAAGCGTCACAACAACAATTTGACAAAATATTGACCTACATTGAAATTGGTAAAAAAGAAGGTGCTGAAGTATTAATGGGCGGAAACATAGAACAAGTTTCAAGTGAAATTAGCGACGGTTATTACATCCAACCTACGTTATTAAAAGGCACTAACGATATGCGTATTTTCCAAGAAGAAATTTTTGGACCTGTTATATCACTAACAACCTTTAAAGATGAAGCTGAAGCTCTTGCTATTGCTAACGATTCTGAATTTGGTTTAGGTGCGGGAGTTTGGACTCGTGATACTAATCTTGCTTATAGGATGGGACGTAAAATTCAAGCGGGCCGTGTGTGGACTAATTGCTATCATTTATACCCAGCTCATGCTGCATTTGGTGGTTACAAAAAATCAGGTGTTGGTCGTGAAACTCACAAAATGGCATTAGAGCATTATCAGCAAACCAAAAACTTATTGGTAAGTTATGATGTTAACCCATTAGGTTTCTTCTAATAATCAGAAATATTTCCCTGGTTAATTAAACAGCTAAAAATTATTTTTTTAGCTGTTTTTTTAGCTTTCTAAAACGATTCAATTCTCGGTTATGTCATTAGTAGTATTGATACGTCAATTAGTAAGTGTGAAATTAAAATTGAACACATGTTTCAGTTAGTGTCCCAAACCGTCTTATAAATTATGAAGTGAAATGTCCGATAATAGTAGAAGGGCAAATCAATAAAGGATGCCGTCGAATAGCTCTACGGCATTTATAAACGTTATTTGTTCAGGTGTGCATGATGAAAACGTAAGTGCTCTTCAATAAAGCTCGAGATAAAATAATAGCTATGATCGTAACCTTGGTGCAAGTTCAGCTCCAATGGATAGCCACTCACTTGTGCCGCAGCGGTAAGTGTTTCAGGTTTTAATTGTTCAGCTAGAAAGTCATCTGACTCACCTTGGTCTACTTTTGCAGGAACGAACTGTGTCGCTTTTCGCATTAGTTCACTGGCGTCATAAACTCGCCAATCGTCTTTGTTTTTACCTAGATAAGCTGTGAAAGCTTTTTGCCCCCAAGGACAATCCATTGGGTTACTGATCGGGCTAAATGCTGACACTGAACTGTACCGCTTTGGATTTTTCATCGCTATCGTTAATGCGCCATGGCCGCCCATCGAGTGGCCCGCGATTGAACGTTTGTCAGATACTGGAAAAGTAGACTCTATTAAATGCGGCAGTTCATTTACCACGTAATCGTACATTTGATAATGACGGTTCCAAGGTGCTTGCGTTGCATTAACATAAAAACCGGCCCCTTTGCCTAAGTCATAACCATCATCGTCAGCGACATCTTCACCTCTAGGACTAGTATCTGGAGCAACTATCGCTATACCTAATTCAGCAGCCATTCGCAGAGCACCTGCTTTGTGCATAAAGTTTTCATCAGTGCAGGTTAGGCCAGAAAGCCAATATAGAACAGGCAATTTTTTACCGTTTGAAGCTTGCGGAGGCAAATAAATAGCAAATCTCATATTACAATTTAATACCGCAGAGCGATGACTATATTGTTTTTGCCAACCACCAAAGGTTTTGTTTACACTTAAATTTTCTAATGTCATGTTATGCCTCAAATGACTAACTACAGCGATACTCACTGTAGTTAGCTGGTCTAAATTATTGATTAAAACTAGTGTTATTTATCAAAGTGACATTATTTATCAAAATGAATAACGGTGCGGATACTTTCACCTTTATGCATTAGGTCAAACGATTCATTAATATCTTCTAGCGCCATGGTATGAGTAATAAAGTCGCTTAACTTGAACTCACCTGCTAAATAACGTTCGACGTAATCTGGCAATTCAGTGCGACCTTTAACTCCACCAAATGCAGAGCCACGCCATACTCGCCCAGTCACTAACTGAAATGGTCGGGTTGATATTTCTTGTCCTGCGCCAGCAACGCCGATAACTACTGATTCGCCCCAACCTTTATGACAACACTCTAAAGCAGAACGCATTAGGTTCACATTGCCCACACATTCAAATGAGTAATCGACACCGCCATCTGTTAATTCAACGATAACGTCTTGAATCGGACGGTCGTAATCTTTCGGGTTAATACAATCAGTAGCACCAAGCTTTCTGGCAAGTTCGAATTTACTTTCGTTAATGTCAATGGCAATAATGCGACCTGCTTTTGCCATGGTTGCGCCAATCACCGCTGATAAACCAATGCCGCCGAGTCCGAAAATGGCAACAGTAGCGCCTTCTTCAACTTTAGCGGTATTCATTACTGCGCCCATACCGGTCGTAACACCACAACCTAATAAACAGACTTCTTCTAATGGCGCTTCTTTATTCACTTTTGCTAAAGAAATTTCTGGTAATACTGTGTATTCAGAAAACGTTGAACAACCCATGTAATGGAAAATGGGCTGGCCATCTTTATAAAAGCGCGTAGTGCCGTCTGGCATTAAGCCTTTGCCTTGAGTTTCACGAATTTTTTGACAAAGGTTAGTTTTACCTGACAAACAGAACTTACATTCGCCACATTCTGGTGTGTACAAAGGAATAACATGGTCGCCTACCTGAACACTGGTAACACCTTCACCGATTTGTTCAACGATACCACCGCCTTCGTGACCTAAAATAACCGGGAATATGCCTTCAGGATCATCACCAGATAAAGTAAATGCATCGGTATGACAAACGCCAGAGGCAATAACTTTAACGAGTACTTCACCTTTACGCGGTAACATTACATCGACTTCTTCGATAGATAATGGCTGGTTAGGGCCCCAAGCAATAGCGGCTTTTGATTTAATAAATTGGTCAGTCATCTTGATTCTCACTGTTAAGTTAATTATATTTTGTTTATTGTTAAAGCCAGACACAGATCCATAAAAGTTTTCATCTAGCCTAATAAATTCATTGTTTAGTGGTAATGCCAGTTATACGCAATACACTTAGTTCGTTAATAGTAGTTAATTTTACATTCGATACCAAGGATTGGTGCGGCCATTTAAGCTAACCAACAGCATGGCCATGTCCCTGAGACAAATTTATTACTGCAACACCTATAGCGATGAGCGCCATACCTATCCATGTTGTTAAATCAAGGTGTTGTCTATAAACAACTGTCGATAATAAGGTTACGGTTATTATCGCAAGGCCAGCCCATAACGCATGAACAATGCCAACAGGCATGCCCTTCATCGCTTGAGCCAAGAACATAAATGCAGCCAAATGCCCTAATAAAACCAAAGCGCTCGGTAATGGTTTGGTAAACCCTTCTGTTTCTTTTAAGGCAACATGAGACATTGCTTCAGCGGCGACACCAAAAAATAGAAATAACCAACTCATTATGCTCTCCAAGGTTTACATAAGCTGTAGTCACAATTAACTTCAGCGCTGTTGTTTTGATGTTTGCTATTATATTTGTTTCTGTATAAATGATAATATGTCTTTTTGGTAATTAACTATTACTCAGGGGTAATAATGATGCAATGGGAAGGAATAAGTGAATTTGTTTACGTTGCCGAAACAGAAAGCTTTACTAAAGCTTCAAAAAGAATGTCAATTTCTACGGCACAAGTAAGTCGCCAGATAAGTGCGCTAGAAAAGCGCCTCAATATTAAGTTGTTTTATCGAACAACACGTAAGGTATCGTTAACCGAAGAAGGACGGGTATTTTATCAACATTGCCGCAGTGTTCTTGACGGTTTAGATGAAGCCGAACGTGCCATTACCAATTTACAATCAAAGCCACAAGGGAGAATAAAGCTTACCGCGTCAGTCACTTATGGTGAACAACAAGTACTGCCATTGGTTAATGACTTTATGAAACAATATCGCGATGTTGAAGTGAGTGCTTATTTAAGTAATCAGCAAGTCGATTTAGTTGAAGAAGGGTACGATCTCGCTATTCGCCTTGGTAAATTGACAGACTCAACCATGATGGCCAAAAAACTCGGTAAACGCATAAACTATTTATGTGCTTCACCAGCGTATTTAGAAAAGTACGGTATACCTCATTCATTGTCTGAATTGAATAAACACAGCTGTTTACTGGGCACCCTCGATTATTGGCAATTTAGTGATGCTGGCAGAGAAAGGAACATTCGTGTTAGTGGCAGGTTACGTTATAACAGTGGTGTCAGTTTGGTCGATGCGGCACTAAAGGGTTTGGGCATTGTGCAATTGCCGGATTATTATGTTCAGGATTATTTAGCGAGTGGCGAGCTGATAAGCTTGTTAGAGAACTTTAGAGAACCTGATGGTGGAATATGGGCTGTGTATCCGCAAAACCGTCATTTATCGCCGAAAATAAGATTGTTAGTCGACTATTTAGCAGAGCACATCGGTGGCTACGCATAATGATTGAGTTGAGCTTCATTTATAGCAGCATGCTTTTAATAGATAACACTAAGATCATATTTTTCAACGACGACTTTTAAGAGATAAAATTTGAGACTCAATCAAAATTATTTAAGAGTACTTTGTGCGCATTGTAGAAGTCGAAAGTCTTTAAATATAACTTCCGCGGTTGACTCGATAGCAGTATTTTTTGTTGAGCTTATAGCGTATTAACTACAATTCATCCAGCATCATAGGCAAGACGAATTTCCATTTCATGGAGTTAAACTGTCAAGTGAAAACTTAAAAGTCGGCAGGGCTGTAAGTTGCAAAACTTGATTTTTTGATTAATTGTGCAAAGCTCGAGTGAGTAGCTTTTTCTAGGTATTTTCAATGAAACAGTTTTTGATTGCGTTATCTTTATTCTTGCTTCTGAATTATAACAATAATCTCATTGCTAACCCGATAGAAACTGAAGCTGAATATAAAGAAACAATAGTCAAACAGCACAAAGCTTTATTGGTTAAGTTTTCTCAATCTTCATTGGTTGTATCAACTTTGTTGGCAGCGAACAAAAAACGTCGGTATTGTAAATATCATGCAGTTAGAGGCAAATTGGCAATTAAATAGAAAATTGCAAAAATCAGTGATGCAAACCCCTTTAGCACTCAAAATAACCGAATTTATTAAAAACCAAAAGGTGATAGGTGTTCTGGTGAAGGGTTAGATGTCACAAAACAATATTTAGAGCATCAGTCAATTAAAAATGAATAAAACTAATTTCAAATTGTACTGATTCAGATATGACGGAACAAAGTAGCCAACTTTAGAATATTTTTTGTTATTAGATTATTGTCTTCTCCGTGCGGCAGCGGAAATTTTTCCATCTATTTTCTAATTAATTATTCGGTTCATATTTCTGAGAAGCCCTAGCAATAATCAGAAAGCACACTAGCAAATAAACAGGGACAATGCCCTCCATCGATAAAACGGACACAAAAATCTAACTAAAGATGAGGTGCTTATGTCAGGAATCATTATTTATGAACAAGACAGAGGTTCTGGCCTTACTCGAGGCTCACCAGAATACCACAGGTATCCAGAGATGGAAGGCGGAGGGCACCAAGTCCGGAAAGCTGAAGAGCTTCGGCATCGGTCTAACCGTACTTCGCAAACTGGCCAAGCAAATCGGCAGGGATCATGTACTCGCCTTGAAACTCTGGGAGAGTGAGGTCTACGATGCGAAGATCATCTCATTGCTCATCACTGATCCCAAGCAGATCAGCCGAGACTTGGCTGAGTCGCAAGTGGAAAATGTAGATCAAGGGCACCTGCAGCATGTGTTCTCTTCTTGTGGTGCCGCGCTGGCGAAGACGCCCTTTGTGGTCGAGCTTGCCAGCGACTGGGTCAAGAGTAAGGATCCTCGCAGGCGATGCTGCGGCTATGGGCTACTATACGAATTGTCGAAATCCAAAAAGAAAAGCGCGCCGGAAGAAGGTTTTTTTCTTGGACACATCGATCACATCCAGCAGTCCTACGATGGAGAGTCGCTTGCTGTGCAGGGCTCTATGGGAGGCGCGTTATTGGGAATTGGCAAACGAACTGCAAAGCTGAACGCTGCCGCTCTGATCGTTGCTCGGCAGATCGGCCCCATAGAATTCGAGACAGAAAGTGGTAACTGCGAGCCCTTTGACGTCGGCAAGCATCTCACCAGCGACTACATCAGAAAGAAGCTTGGAGTGTAGGAGCTCCTAAGTATACTTTGGCAAGTATGAGTCGTTTAAAAGCCAAAAAACCGTTGGGATTTCCTTCTTCGTCGCTAATTTTAACAAACAATCTTGCTATTAACTTAAATAGCTTATTAACGAAAGATAGCTATGCTAAATTATTAGCATCTTTTCTATTTAGTTTTTCGTCTTTTAATATTGAGTATTTTTGATATGTTTGGGTTAGAATTTTTAAATAATGATACCGCTCTTCTTCTAACATTAGCTACTGATTACAACTACTTCGTTGTATTTATTTCCTATGTTGTGGCATTGATAGGTGCATACGCAGGGTTATCCACAATACCTTCAATGCGTAATGCCGAGTCTATAGTTGCTAAGCGCATATGGCATTTTAGCGGTTCTTTAGCCATGGGGTGCGCGATATGGTCGATGCATTTTGTTGGTATGATGGCGATGTCATTACCGGTAGCGGTTCACCATCACTTTGTACTCACCGCGTTATCTGTTCTGCCAGCTATTATAGCTAGTTCCATTGCATTGTATTTCATCGAGCGTGACAAGTATTTTACTTGGCACCTAATCGGAGCTGGTATTGTCTTAGGTGCTGGCATTGGCATAATGCATTACATGGGTATGGAGGCAATGTACGGCAACTTTACTTTAGTTTACCACCCCTGGTTTTTTGCCCTTTCTATTATTGTCGCGGTCGTATTGGCTATTATTGCTCTCAATGCTGGTAAATTTAACTTCAAGTTTGAAAGTGGAGGGAATCACCAATTGTTACGCTCAGCAGCTTTGGTCGGGGCGGCTATCACGGGTATGCATTACATGGGAATGCTTGCATCGTATTTTTTAGCAACCGACCATATTAATCACGCAACATCAGATACTTCTCATGCAATGATGACGGTTATATTAATTGCTGCAACACTTTTTTTATCCACATTAGCGGTAGTATCAAACATTATTAATAAAATGTTTAAAAAGCTAATATTAGCTAAGATTGATGCCGAAACGTCAACTCAAGCAAAGGCAGAGTTTTTAGCTAGTATGAGCCATGAAATTCGTACCCCAATGAATGGTGTTTTAGGTATGTTAGATTTATTGATTAAATCTGATCTCGATGAAAATCAAATATATAAGGCTCAAATAGCCCGTTCTAGCGCGAAGTCACTATTAGCATTATTGAATGATATTTTGGATTTCTCTAAAGTGGAAGCGGGGAAACTAGATTTAGAAATATTACACTTTGACTTGCGACGATTATTAATTGAATTTGCTGAGTCTGTTGCCTTTCAAGTTGAAAGCAAAGGCTTAGAAATTATTCTAGATATTACTCGTATTGAGCACTCTATGGTTAAAGGAGATCCAGCTCGTATTAGGCAAGTTCTTTCTAATTTAATATCAAACGCGATAAAGTTTACTGAAACGGGAGAAGTTATCGTAAGGGCTGAGCTGATAGAAGATGAAAGCTCAGAATTGATCTTTAACTGTTCTGTGCATGATAGCGGCATAGGCATTCCTGCTAAGGCCATTAAAAACCTTTTTCAGTTATTTACTCAAGTAGACTCTTCCACTACACGCAAATATGGTGGTACTGGTCTTGGCCTATCCATTGCCAAACAATTGTGCGAATTGATGCAAGGTTCAATATCTGTTACTAGTGTCTTGAACGAGGGCAGTTGTTTTAAGTTTAATATTAGCTTGTCAAAAAGTAGTCATTCTAAGCAGGTGATCCCTCAAATTGATGTGAGTAAGTTATCGTTATTTGTGATAGATGACAACGCGACTAATAGGGATGTTCTAAGGGGACAATTGGAGCACTGGGGCGGTTATGTCGAAGAAGCAGCGAATGCTGCTGAGGCGTTATTAAGACTCGAGGAGTGTTATAAAAATGGGCAAGTTAACTTTGATGTGATTTTTGTTGATATGCAGATGCCTGAAATGGACGGAGCTACTTTTGCCCTAAAATTAAGAAGCGATAAACGTTTTGATGACCTGCCTATGGTAATGATGACATCCATGTCAGCGCAAGGAGATAAGCAGTATTTTACCGATTTAGGTTTTAGTGCTTATTTTTCAAAACCCGTTACAGGTGCAGATATATTAGATGCATTAGCGATAATAAAGTCCACTCCTAGGCACACTAACTTATCTCAACCTCTTATTACTCATCAATATTTAGCTTCGTTTTCCCATGAAAATAATGCAGTTGATAAATGTAAACCAGTGGTCAGTGAAAATGAGATTCAATCGCATAACAGCTCAAATGCGGTTAAAATTTTGTTGGTTGAAGATAACAGAATCAATACTGTAGTAGCGACTCAAATGCTTAATAACATTGGCATCGATGTTATTGCAGTTAAGGATGGGCAAGAAGCCTTGAATATTTTGACTAACTCTTGTTTGGACAATTTATTTACTTTGGTTTTAATGGATTGCCAAATGCCGATCATGGATGGTTATCAAGCTACAAGAGGGATTCGTTCGGGCAAAGCTGGTGTTAAATATAAAGACATTCCAATTATTGCGATGACAGCCAACGCTATGGTTGGGGATGATAAAAAGTGCTTTTCTGCAGGTATGAGTGACTACTTAACTAAGCCAATAGATTCAGAAATATTAATTGATACTCTTAATAAATGGCTTAATAACTCCCAAAAGATAGCCGTGAGTGAGTAACCTCAACGGCACTTGCTACTTTGTTCTAGCAGACGTTAAGTTAGAGTTAATTCAATATGTTTTTAAATTGAGATGATGATTAAATTCAACTCAGTTTAGTCTTAACTATTATAAAGTGTATATATCAGCGTCAGAACGTTTATGCATTTCACCACGGGCAAGTAAGCCATCCACTGCGGTTTGTACTTGAGCAATATTGTGAGGGTACCTTTCATTGCCAAGCCACTGATTACATATATGATCTACTGAAGCTGATGCTCCAGGATTCTCTGAAAGGTAATTGATAATACCTGTTTGGATTTCACTGCGTATCTCTGTCATTTTCATCATCATTCTCATCATATTGTCGTGCTTTTTTAACAAGTTTAGAATAGTTGAGGACATTTTTCCTGTGCTAGCGATCAAAAGTCATAAGGTTTTAACTGATGCAAGCGACCGCAATATCTGGTTTTTTGCCGTTTAATAAGCATTGAGTAATTCAAGAACAAAGACATGAAATGTCCGATTTCGTAATAGCTTGTTTTTAAACGTTTTATTTTTTGATGAAATGTTTTTTTAAGTAGGCAATGTGATCATGAAGACTTATCTCATGTGCTTATTAATAATCTAAAAATTATATTTAGGCAGATATTAGCTACATGATACGCGCAGGTACATTACGTTACTTACCTGCGCGAGAGCCTTTTATTAAAACAAATTATATAAGATAGTTATTGTCGATGTTACTTAACGCCGTGCATTAACTTGTTAATCATAGGAGCGATAAAAAACAATAATAATCCACCAGCGGTTAATAGCCAAAAGCTAAAACTAAAACCTCCTAATGCAGAAGCAACAGTCATTCCTGTCTCTCCACTCATTGAACCTGCCAATATGCCCGAGAAGTTATTACCTATCGCAGTACTTAAAAACCAACCACCAAAAGCGAAGCCAGCAAGGGAAGCAGGTACTAACTTACTAACCATGGATAAGCCGATGGGTGATAAACATAATTCACCAATCGTATGTAATACGTAACAAGCGGCAAGTGGCCAAATTGGGATCATGTTGTTTTCATCAAGTAAGTTTTCTAAAGCAAACATCAAGATTAAAAAACCTAAACCTGTACCTAATAACCCTAAAGCAAATTTACGGGGAATACTGGGTTCAAACTTTTTCTTTGCCATAAAAATCCAAAGAGCAGAAACAATCGGTGCAAATATTAAAATAGAAACAGAGTTAACTGATTGAAACCACGCTATTTTAAATTCAATTGCTTCGGTAATGGTTCTATCAACAATATTTTGGGCTAGGAAGGTTAATGAACTACCTGCTTGTTCAAAGAACATGAAGAAAATAACGTTAAAGGCAAACATGATTAAACAAGCAATCACCCGCTCGAAAGCAATTTTACCGTCACGTTTAGCATGAGACAACAGCATTACGGCTAAGGCGACAAACAATACGAACAAAATCCATGCTAAAACCTGTGCACCGGCAAAAGCCATAAGAATGTAAAAAGGTACAATTGAAGCTACAGCTCCAAAAACCACATAAACAAGATTTCTGGTGCGCATTGGTGTTTTTTCAACGCTACCAAGGCCCTTTAATTGTTTACGGCCGATGTAAAACCAAACGTAGCTGATAAGCATTCCAATACCAGCTGCGCCAAAAACAGCTTTGTAATTATCCATCATGGGGGTATCGGTCAGTGTACTTGCTAACCATTGGGTAATAATTGGAGAAACCATAGCCCCGGCGTTTATGCCCATGTAAAAAATGCTAAAACCATTGTCGCGACGGGGATCACCTTCAGGGTATATTTTACCAACTAAGTTAGAAATATTAGGCTTAAATAAACCGTTACCGACAATTACGGTTGCTAAGCCGACCATAAAAAATGTTTGGTCGGGCATCATGATCATAAACAATCCAGCACCCATGATTAACGCGCCAACCAGAATCGAGTGCTGTGAGCCGATTACTTTATCCGCAATATAACCGCCAAAAATTGCACTGGCATAAACTAAAGCTAAATATGAACCATAAGTATTTGACGCAAAAGCTTGGCCTGAGGTATCACCATTAAAAAACTGCGCGACTATATATAAGGTTAATGCCCATCGAATACCATAGAAAGCAAATCGTTCCCAAAACTCAGCCATAAATAACATCCATAATGGTTTTGGATGCCCCCATAAATTATCAAATTCGGGTGTAGCTTGTATCGTTGTTGTCATTATTTTCCCTCTGACTATCTAATTATTATTTATGCCTTTCAGCATACGCCTGACATAAATTATGTACTTGAAGCTTTGGTGAAGATCGGTGAAAGCTTTGGTGAAAAGTTAATGAAATGGTTGCTCTTTGGTGAATATACGATAAATTAACCGTTATGAAGGAAATTAATAATGCCGAAATTGAGGCAACAAAAAACAATAAAGCAACTCGCTATCTTATTGATGATCTTAACTTAGATGTGCAAAGAGGTGAACTTACTCGTAACGGTGAAGCACTCACGTTACCAAAACTTAGTTATGATCTCTTAGTGGCATTAGCACAGGCAGCTCCTGCATTATTGAGCCAACAAGAACTGATGCAAAAAGTTTGGCCTGATCGGGTTATTGGTGATGAAACCTTAAAACAGCGAGTAAAGTTATTACGAAAGTCACTCGGTGATAGTGCTAGTGAACCAAAGTATATTGAAGCCGTAAGAGGGCGGGGATATCGACTTATTCCACAAGTAACCTGTGAATGTGTGGTAAAGCGCTCACCATCAGTCACACTTGATTCCTCTGCCAACGACTTATTTTCAAGTTTTTTTCCTTCATCGTTCGATCGATGGTGGCGAAGACCTTCTTATATAGGTTTACTGCTTTTTAGCATTATAGTAAGCATGGCTATGTTAACGTCATTCTTTTATCAGCAAGAAGGAAAGCTTAAAGCGATTGTTAATGCAGAGCCGACTATAAGTTTACTTGAGCAACAAGTCGGTAAGCCTGCTTATAATTTGTATCAACGGGGCCGTGAGTATTATAAGCGTTACCGAGCACAAGATAATAAAATAGCGATCGACTTTTATCGACGAGCTATTACTGAAAAACCAATATTTTCACAAGCCTATGCTGGATTAAGTCAAGCCTATAGCCAAGAATATTTTCAATTTGGCGGTAACGAAAAAAGTAAACAAGCCGCTATCGATAATGCCTATCTGGCGATTAGTTATAATAATAATTCAGCTGATGCCTACAAAGCATTAGGTACGGCTTATTATGTTTCTGGTTGGTTGTCTAAAAGTATTAATGCCTTAATACGGGCGAATAAAATTGCGATAGACGACCGTGAAATTCTGACTAACTTAGCCTTTATTTATAGTGAACAAGGAAAGTTTGAGCAGGCCTTATTCTGGCATAAAAAAACCTTACAAGCTGATCCTGATTACGCAATCGCTATGCTGCACCTTGCTATAACATTACAACGTATAGATCATGTAGAACTCGCATTACACTGGTACCAAAAAGCCTTCGAACAACAGCCAGATTATTTATTAACTACCTACCATTTAGCGCAGACTTATATTGAGCTACAACAATTCGAAAGTGCGAAAGAGGTTCTTGAACAACAGTTATTATTACATACCGAACATCCGTTGTTGCTTGAAGCTTTAGCAGATAGTTATTACTTTCAAGGAAATACTGAAATAGCTAGAAAGCTTTATCAACAAGTGCTTGCTAAGCGCATTAATCAGCCGATTACACAGGCAAAGATCATGGTCATGGCACTTTCAACAAGTGAAGGTGACGTGAGCTTAAAAGAGTCATTGATTAAACGCTTAACGGCTTTGCACTTATCTGGCAATGAGAAACCTAATATCAGTTTATATTTAGCGGGGGCTTATGCCTCGTTAAGCAATGAATCTTTATCTATGCGTTATTTGGTGCAGGCCACTGAACAAGGGCACGTGTTCAATTATCAAATTGAAAACTCCTTTATATTTAAAAATTTGAAAAAATTGCCTCGCTATAAAAAACTGCAAGAACAGAAAATGCGTGAAAAAGAATTACGCTCAAATATTGATGGATATTTTTTATTGTAAATCGGAATAAACAATGCAGTAAGAAAGTTAAGGCAGCTCGAATGGTAATGATATTACTAGAGAATACTCACGAAACGGCTATCAACATGATCTAATAGAGTTGTTATTTTACCGCTCGTCACTTTTTGGCATAGTTTATTTTAGTGATGCACGTGAACTTCAGTTCCTGCCCCTAAAATTGATTAGTGCGAAGTTGGCAATTTAGCGATACATTTACTGTAAAGTTTGGATAAGTTAATGCATTAGCTCTGCTTTAAAAAGGCTTATCTTCTATATTATTTTATTTGCTGTAGACAGCATTGTGGGCTATAAATTAAGTCAAAGATCTTCACTAGGTGAGACTTTCTTGAAACATCACCGTCTAAAAATAAGTTGTGTATTTGTTGCTTTTTTTAACACTGTTTTAATCTCATGGGCCTCAACTGAATCGATTGGAACTTGTGCGAAAAATCTAAAAGCTCCGGTTATTCATTTAATCGTTCCTGACTTCGTTGATAGCCATTTTTGGAGCAATTATGTTAACTTAACTAAAATTGCCAGCAAACAGTATGAGATTGATTTAAATGTCTATTATATCGACAGACTCGAGCGCAGTCGTTTCAATTTTGCCAATAAAATTGAGCAAATTATCTCAACATCAAAACGGCCAGATTACATCATCAGCTTTTTCCTCTCGCATTCCGAAAAATCAATCATTGCTTTAGCTAATAAGCATCAATTGAAGTTCTTCTCGATAAATTCCCCGTTTAGCGAACGAGTTGAATCGACATTAGGAAGACCTCGAGAGAAAGATTCTTTTTGGATTGGGCATATTTCACCTGATGACCAACAGGTTGGATATGATGTTGCTAATTTTTTGCTTTCTAACCGTGACAGTTTTAACGAACAACTGTCCCTTTTGGCGATTAACGGTAGTAGAGAAAGTGAAGTCGCTGAAATGCGTTCCAAAGGGCTTATTAAAAGGATCAATGAAACAGAGGATGTTAGCTTGCTGCAAATTATTTATACCGACTGGTCGTTTCAACAAGGAAAAGAGAAAGTGAATAAACTACTGAAACGGTTTAATGATATAAAGTTAGTTTGGAGTGCTAGTGATGTTCTAACTGTTGCAGCTAGGCAGGAATTTGATCTACTAGATTTAGACATAACACAACAACCGACTTTTGCTAGCATTGACTGGTCACCACAAATCGTACCCTTATTGAAAAATGAAAAAGTTGCTGTTAGCTTTGGAGGTCATTTTTTCGAAGGTGCTTGGTTGCTTGGTTTGATCTTTGATCATTTCAACGGACTGGACTTTTACAACGAACTTGGTAGTGTAATTTCTTATCCGTTGCAGCCGGTAACTGCTGGAAATTCTGACCTTATCCTATCAATAGAAGGTAAGAACTTCGATTTTAAACAGCTAAGTAAATGTTTGACACCGGCTAAAAAAACATACTCTTTTGATGCGATGTTGTTACTCAAAAACAGCATTAAACCTGGGTGATTAGGAGGATGTTCATAATTAATAACTTCACATCAATTTATTTTGATTTGCGATCTTACTCTAGATGATAATTTACCAGCAATGCAATTACAAACACACTGCTGGCGAGCCCAAGAACTCTGATTAATTGAATAGTCTTGAGGGAAAGCGCTAACTAAATTTAGCTACTTTACCTATTGGTGAATCTATAGAATCTGGTGGCACGGTAAACCATTGTGCACCTTTTTCTGTCATGTAGAGACAATCTTCAAGACGCACGCCAAATTCTCCAGGAATATAAATACCAGGCTCATTAGAAAAACACATACCGGCGCGAAGTTTTTCTTGTTCACCATGAACAAAGTTAACGCTTTCATGACCTTCCATACCAATACCATGGCCAGTTCTGTGAGATAACCCAGGTAAGTTATAATCTGGACCAAATCCTTGCGCTTGATAATGTTTTCTTACCGCATCATCAACTAAGCCTGCAGGAGATCCTATTTTCGCTTGCTCTAATGCGATTTGCTGACCTGTTCGAACCGTTTGCCAAATATCTCGTTGACGCTTAGTAGGCTCCCCCACTACAAAAGTTCTACTGATATCTGACTGATAGCCTTGGACATTGCAACCACAGTCCATCAAGACAATAGAACCTTCTTTGATAATGTGTTTCTTTTTACTACCATGGGGGAAAGCACTGGCCTGATCAATTAACGCCATATTCCACGGGTTTTTCCCGCCTAAAGCTGATTGTGCGTTACTCATTAAGCTTTTTACTTGCGATGAGGTCATGCCGACTTTTAGCTTTGCATAAACTTCAGCGTAAGCCAATAGAGTCACTTCGTTAGCTTTGTGCATCAGCTGTAACTCATGATGGCTTTTAATGATACGACAACCACGAGTTACCGGTTCAGCACTAATATGTTGGAGGTTTGATAATAAACTCATTACGCCATTTTGAACAAAGTAACGTACGGAATTTTCAAAACCTAGCTGACCTTTTGAAAGATCGATACCGCGGTCGACTAATATTTGTTTGATACGTTCGAATGGGCTTTCGTGCTCTTGCCAAACACGAATATCACCGTCAACCGCTAAACTCTCTTGGATGCTCGGCTCTTCAAAGAATGGACAAACAATACCGACTTTACCTTCACGAGGAATAACTAAAGCGGTTAGGCGTTCACTGCGCCACCATTGAATACCAGAGAAATAATCCATAGCAGCGCCGGGCTCAATAATTAATGCTGAAATGTTCATTTGTTGCATTAGTTTTTGTGCTTTTTTAATACGTGCTTCACGCTCTGTAGTGGTAATAGGGGAAACATTTTTGGTAATGTTTTTAAGTGCATCGCTGTTTGACACAATATTTTTATTTGAAGAAGCTAATGCTGCGCTTGACACCGATAATGCGGCAAGGCTTGCACCGCTAGCTTTGAGAAAAGCTCTTTTATTCATATTCATTAACATATTCCAGTTTCGTAAATCGTATAGCAGTACGCTAACTTTTTTTGAAAAATACGGCAAGTAATAGCCGCTGAAATACCCTGTTTTTCGGATAAAAAAACTAGAGGAATTATTGGTAATTACCTTTGTGAGTTTTTGGGAATGAAATTGTTAAGTCATCTAGCCAAGCCTTTCCTCGGCCATTAAGCACAGCGCCAATATTGACATAGCTTATTTCCTGAGAAATAGGCAAGGTGATTTTGAACGATTGCCAATCAGTAGTACTCCTAAACTTATACTCAATATATTTACTTATTGCTTCTTCACTATTTTCTTCATATGTCGTTAAAAAAACATTAAACCTTCCTTCATCGTTAGTATTTTTATAACGAATAAAGCCGCTCAATGAAATATAGTTACGTTCAAAACTGGTATATAGTGTTTGTGATAAAATAGTTTGAGGGAATTTTTTTAGCGAATTTTCAGTTGAAAGATAAAGAGATTGTTTACCCTCGAAAAATGTTTGCGTATCTATAACTTGTTTTTCATGATCTCCTGTAATGGTCCAATTAAGAAGAGGATCCTTATGTTCAAAATCCATATCAAAGTCTGGAGAATGCAATACTTCTTGCTTAGTTATAACATCTTTTTTTTGAGCTCCTATTTCACTCCAATTTTTAAATGCATCCTTATGTTCAAAATCCAGATCAACGCTTTGAGAACGCAGGGCATTAAAGTTTGATAATTTATTTTCAGCAGGGCTTGTTGAACTATAAAAAAACAGGGGCGATAATAGTAGAAAAACTCCTAGAGCAGAGATGATAGAGGGTAGTTTAATCACAAAGTGTCCTTTTATTGTGAGATTAATGGTCTAAATTTATACTACCACTCTTTTCGTACTTTGTTTAGCGATGAACTATAATAATGCATTTTTAGCTTTTTCTAGCTGATGCATCATTACGCTGTTGGGCTAAAATTTGCAATTGTTTCGATTGCTGGTGCAAGCTACAACGTACTAAAACTTCACGATCTTCTTCGCGAATATGTTGATAAACGACTTTATAATTAGTGTTTCCATTTTCTGTATTCTCTGCAGATATAATTTCACCACAGCAATAAACTGCACAATTTTCGTTGTTTAAAAATATTTTTAATTCAATGAATTGTCCGACAGAAAACGGCTGGTCGCTGTTGAAAATAATGCCGCCACCTCCAAAATTCGTACCTTGATAACGCTGTGCTTCCCGGTCTTGCTGATTTAGAATATAATTGACCAGTAAATCAATCTTTTGCGCTTGATGATGTAAATAATCAACCAATTGTCCGGCAACACTGCCTAGTGTCTGTAATGGGCGTAATGCCGCTTGGTCAAGGGTTATAATTTCAGACGCCATTTTAAAGGGCATTGGCATTTTATCCATGAACGCTTGGTAGGTAGGCGGTGTATCGTTATCCAGAATTGAGATGTTAATATTGAATGAATAACTGATAGAAAAGAATTCATCAAATTGCATTGATTTAGGTTTGTTTTTTTCTTCGGACATTAGTTAACCCTGTTATTTTTTGTCGATCGCATAAATACCTTTACTACACATTCACACATTTCTTCTATATGGCTGGTGTCAAGGTATATGCCATCAATAAGTAACCGAACGATACCATGCAAAGTGCCCCATGTAACTTGTGCCAAACGTAAGCTGTTTTCGTCTGCAATGAGCAAACCTTGTTGTTGCCAAATTTTGGTCATTTCAAGTTGATAATTAAAGCTGGGATAGGCAATATCGCGTAATGCTTGGTCGCTATTGTTGTTTTTCCAAATCGTTTTGCCAAACATTAGCTCATAAAGTGAAGGGTTCTGAGTGGCAAAATGAATATATTGATGGACAAAATGTCGGAACTTGTCTTCATTCGATAATTGTTCGTCATCAAAAATTTGTTCTGAAATTTTTTGCCATTGCACAAAGCCTAATGCTGCAATTGCACAGAGTAAATCGTTCTTATCACTAAAATAATGATATGCGGCAGTACGAGAAACGCCTATACGCTCGGCAAGTTTACGTAACGACAAGCCATCAATACCTTGTTCATTAACCATTTTTGCACCCGTTTCAACGAGTGAACTGCGTAAGTCACCGTGGTGGTACGCGGTCTTTTTGTTTGATTGTTTCATCATTTTACTTTTATAAGTTATAACGATTTACGAGACGGTAAGGCTACGTTGGAAAATATCAACCCTGCCACTAACGACATAAAAATGAGAAAGGCTTGTGAGCCAATATTGGTTGTATTTAACATGTCTACTCCAGAAACGGCGCTGTTTAAACCTATATATACTTTACTACCCGGTACAAGAACAACCAAACCTAATAATTTAACAATACTCGAGGGGAGCTTCATAATTCGAGAAAACATATTCGCATAAATGCCTAAAGCAAATGCGCCGACAAAAGCGCCAAGAGCTGGGCCTAAATAAACTGCACCAATAATGCTCGCCCCGTAAGCAATATAACCGGCAAGTATTCCCCAAGGCGCGTCTTTCTTTCGTACGCGAAATAAAATAACTAAGCTAATCGAAAGTGCTGTAACCGCCGCCCATGCTGTCCAAGTCGGCATATTGCTGGGTTCAATAAAAATAACTTCACCCCATAATAACTTACCTAATGCCATGCCGAGCACAGCGCCAAAATAAAGTTTAAAAAGGATCATTATCGCGTCCATAACACGTGCGGTGCCAGAGATCAGATTTCTAGCCGCTAGTTCAGCTAATCCAAGTGTCAGTGCTAAACCGGGTATAAAGGCGATAATGGCAGAAAGAATAACTAGCGGCATATTTATGCTGGGATCAATTAGGGTAATTGCCGAGGCAATTAGTGCGGTAGTAATCGCAGCAATAGGCTCTAGCATATCGGTAACTCGACGAGAACGCTCTGCCCAAAAAGTAAATAAACAAGCCACAAAACCGAGTAAAGTGGACCAGAAAACATCATTCCAACTGGTGTGCATTAACAATGCAAAAGCACCACTTGATGCGCCAAAGGCAAGGAATGTTAGAAAACGGCCATAAGGGTTAGGTTTATTGGCAATATCATCAAGGCGTTCAGTGGCTTCAGCTAATGTTCGTTGCCCCGAGCTGAGTTCATCAACTAACTCATCGGTTCGCGCCAGAGAGCCTAAATCAAGTTCGCCGGGTTTTACACGCATAACATGGTTGTATTGCTGATTCTCTTCATCTTCAGAGAGTACAAAGGTTAAAGCTGTTGGCGTGATAATAAAACACGCTTTTAAATCAAGAAATGTTGCTACATTTTGTAAATGAGCTTCAAGACGATACGCAGGAGTACCAAACTTATGTAAGGCTTTGCCTAGTCTTATAATAAATCGACGTTTTTCAGCGAAATCATCTGTTGCTGTCATATAATTGTTTACGTATGTTTTGTATTTATTTTGCTATGTTAATTGAATAATTCACTAATGTAATGCTTATTTTTACTTCTTTAAAAAGCGGTTATTTATCGGTGTTAATTATTTTGAATTTGAACGTTTATAAAACGTATGTCATTGCTTATTAGTGTTCAGTGTAGGTAAGGTTGATGAAGGTCGCCATATCAATAATAATTTTGTTACACTCATTGTTTATTATCAATGCTGAAGGAAAACTATGACATTACTGATTATACTTTTAGCCGTATTTGCCGGCATCGCTTTGATGGTTGTTTTAGGTGAGCGCTATGGAAAACCGATGGACGATGAAGAACAAGCTAAGTATTCAAAAATAATCCCCATTCTGGTTTTCATCTTTTTGGCGGCTAGCTTGATTAAAATGCTGGTTTAACTGATAAATAGTTATTTGATTCTTGTTTAAGCTAGTTGATTTTTATCTAGACATTCGATGCAATTATTTGATCTAGAGGTTTGCTTGATGGTATCGATGATTTAATATTATGGGTAACTATTCCATAGGGAAGTTTATAAGGATTTTTTGATGTTAAGCATTCCAAAACTCAATCTAAAAAATAAAGTGTCTGAGCAAGAGTGGCAAACTCGCGTGGATTTAGCCGCTTGTTATCGACTTATTGCACTACACGGCTGGGATGATCTGATTTATACCCATATTTCCGCCCGTATTCCTGAATCTGAGCATTTATTGATTAATGCCTTTGGCTTAGCTTTTGAAGAAATAACAGCATCAAATCTCGTTAAAATAGATTTAGCAGGCAATATTATTGACCCCGATTGTCCTTTTGAAATTAATCCTGCCGGATTTACTATTCATAGTGCCGTACACGAAGCACGTCATGAAGCACAATGTGTTTTGCATTTACACACCAACGAAACTATTGCAGTTGCGAGTTTAACCGAAGGTCTGCTGCCATTAAGCCAGTATGCAATGTTTGCCTTGGCATCAATGAGCTATCACGATTACGAAGGGTTAGCGGTTAATGCTGATGAGAAATTACGTTTGCAAAATAACCTAGGTACTGCAAACTTTATGCTGTTAAGAAATCACGGAGGATTAACGCTCGGTGAAACCATTGGCGATGCATTTATGCACATGTACGACTTAACACGTGCCTGCCAAGTGCAATTGCAAGTAATGGCAACTGGTATGGAACCCATTTTAGTTGACCAGAGTATTGTCGACGGTATTAAAGTCCAAGCAAATGTTGTTCATACGGGCACAACTGGAGGGCAAAAGTCGTGGCCCGCAATGGTGAGAAAAGCTTATCGTGCTGATCCAAGTTTCGCTACATAATTTTTAGAACCTAGAACCTAGAACCTAGAACCTAGTACCTAAAATCAAAAAATTTATAAGAATAAATAATAGAGAATATAATGAAAGTAACTCACGTAGAAATTTTTGATATTGAATGTCCAAACCGAGCAGGTTGGAATCCGGTCTTTATTCGCGTTCATACCGATGAAGGAATCTCAGGGGTTGGTGAAGCAGGTCTTGCTTATGATTGGGGACACAGTGCGGCGGCGGCGATGATAAAAGAGATCACTGAAGCGGTATTAATTGGTTTTGACCCCTTTAGAACTGAGCTATTATGGTCGAAAATGTTACGTGAAAGCTTTTGGGGGTTAGGTGGCGGACCTGTTTTATACTCTGCAATGAGTGCTATTGATACCGCACTTTGGGATATAAAGGGGAAAGCATTAGGCGTACCGGTTTACCAGTTACTCGGCGGTAAAGTGAACGACAAATTACGCACTTACGCCAGTCAGTTACAGTTTGATTGGGACGTTGAAATTAAAAAATTATTCTTACCTGAAGAATACGCTGAAGCTGCGCTAAAGGCTGTTGCTGAAGGTTATGACGCGGTAAAAGTTGACCCTATAGTTTATAACGCCGATGGCACATCATCATTTGACAGAACCAAGCTGTTTACTAAACCGCAAATGCGTTTATTTGGTGACAGGTTGCGTGCAATTCGCGATGCGGTTGGCGAAGATGTTGATATTATTTTTGAATCTCATTCATTAATGGGCGCGGCATCTGCGATTCAAATGGGCGAAGTCGTCGAAGAAGTGGGTTGTATGATGTACGAAGAGCCTGTTAATTACTTGAATGCTAAAGTACACAAAAAAGTAGCTGAGCGCGTTAATGTCCCGATTGCTGGCGGCGAACGTTTATATCATCGTTGGGATGTGCGCCAATACTTTGAAGATCAAAGTATTGATGTTCTACAACCTGATGTTGGTTTATGTGGCGGTTTTACTGAAGCCAAAAAAGTGTGTGACTACGCCGATGTTTACGACATTCGTATTCAAGCCCATGTTTGTGGTGGACCGGTGGCAACCGCTGCATCACTTCATTTAGAAACGGCAATTCCTAACTTTTTAATTCATGAGCATCATACTTATGCTACAAAACAGTGGAATCGTGAATTATGTATCCAAGATCCTCAACCTAAAAATGGTATTTTTCAAGTAACCGAAGTGCCAGGTATTGGTATTGAGTTAAATGATGAAGTGGTGAAACGTTCACCTAATGTAACGGTTAACGCTTTGAAGTAATATAATCAAAAATACATGTGTCACACAAAAAAGGATAGCTAATTGCTATCCTTTTTTATTACGCCTTAAATATAATCAACAGGCAGTGCCGTGGTATATTTAATTTCTTCCATGGCAAAGCTTGAGCTGATGTCAGCAAAGCTTGCTTGCGTGATCAGTTTTTTGTAAAAAGCGTCATAAGCTTTCATATCTGAAACGACCACTCGCAGTAAGTAATCGACTTCGCCACTCATACGATAAAATTCAATGATTTCAGGAAACTCTTTAGAGTTTATACTAAAGTCATCAAGCCAGTCCGGGTTGTGCTGATTTGTTTTTATCATCACAAAAACGGTTAAGCCAACATTTAACTTTTCAGGATCAGCCAAAGCCACACGTCCTTTAATGATACCGTTTTTTTCCATTGTTTGAATTCGACGCCAACAGGGAGTTGTAGAAAGTCCTACTTGAGCTGCAACTTCACTAACCGGTTGTGTGCAGTCGTTTTGCAATATCTTAAGAATATTTCTGTCGAAGTTATCCATTAAATTTCTCACTTTAGCTGATTATTGGTAATGATAATTTAACTTTTGGTCTATTTGTAGATATATTTTTCATTCAAAGCAAATATTAATAATTTTTTTACTTTTATCGTGATTGATATGAACACTTGAATAAGTGAAGTAGGCTGATGAAATAAGATAACTCCCCTCGCTGAATATAGGACTATACTGCTAAATAAGGTTTCATTTTGACTGAGAATCTTTTTTGATATTTAATATTTTTACGACGTGATACTAAGGAAAACTTATGGTTGGTGATTCATTTTTTAGTCAAGAGAACTTCATGCCTCATGGTATGTGTTATTTATGGCAGCCAGACATCTTGTGGACTTCAGTGATATCCGATGTGACGACAGCCTTGGCTTATTTTTCAATTACTGCCGCAGTCATTATGTTTGTGAGAAAACGTCATGATTTACCTTACCCATGGTTTTTTATACTTGCAGGATCGGTAATATTTGTTGCGTGTGGGACTTCTCACCTTATTAGCGCTATTGTTATTTGGAAGCCTATTTATGGAATTTCTTCTATCGTTAAGGCAATTACGGCAGTTGCTTCACTGGCAACGGGTATTGTTATCTGGTTGATACTGCCATTTTTTCTTAGGTTTCCAAGTCCTACGATGTTAGCTGAAAAAAATAAAGAACTAGAAATATCATTGAATAAACTGCAACTTGCTCATGCCAGTATTTTAGAGTCTCAAAAGTTAGCATCGCTCACTAATTTAATGTCAGGCATGGCGCATGAGCTCAATACGCCAATGGGAACGAGTATTACGGCCGCTTCTTGCATTGAAAATGAGCTGGAAAAGCTTAAGAAAGAAAAGCTGACTAAAAGCCAATTTCACAAGATTATTGCTAATATTGATCAAGGTTTCCAGTTAGTGCAAAGTAATTTAAAGAGAAGTGCTGATTTAGTCAGTCTCTTTAAAGAAGTTGCCGTTATTGAACAAAGTTCAGTGGACAAGCACTTTAATTTGCATGAATTCATCTCCGACTTAACTGTTGCTCTGAGTTTAAAGTTTGACTTGTCCCCTGCACAAATAACGGTGGACTGTCCGAAAACCTTAAACATATACAGTAACCCCAACGCTTTTATCGATATCATCACAAATTTTTTCACAAACTCCGTCACCCATGGATTTAGTGCGTTATCAGAAGGCCATATTGAACTCAATTTCGAACATACCTCTGCAAGTTTATTAAGGTTTACCTATTCTGATAATGGTTGTGGTATGGCTGCCGAGCAACTGAAAAGAATATATGAACCATTTTTCACCACAAACCTAGGAACAGGGGGACCTGGTTTAGGCTTGACTATCGTTTATAATACGATTATCAATTTAAAAGGAAAAATTGAATGTAATAGCGATACAGATGAAGGAATGACCTTTGTAGTTGAGCTACCTTTAAAATGAAGATTTTTGATTCATAGGTTAACTGAAACTAAAAACTATAAATACGCTGTGTATTATTGTTACATAATTTGGCGATCTCATCGGTTGAAAAACTGGTCGTGCTAGTTTGTTGCTGCCAATAATCTTGATAAGAACTATGAAAAGTACACAAGGGAAAATTGCTAGCGAGCATGACACGCTCAATACCAAAGCTGCTAATACTGTGCTTAATTATGTTTTGTTGCCAAAGGGCAGTGTAATTTCTATAGGTCATTTCATAACCAGAACATTTTATTGCACAGTGCTCAAAAGCACTTAATATTTTAATTCCCTTCAACCAGTACAGGTATTCATCCTCTTTATTTTGTTGAAACGGAGGCCATCCTGCATGATTTATTACCACCGATAAATGTGGTGTTTTAGTTAAAATATCAGCAAGTAAATATACACTGTCTAGATTATTAAGTGGCATTTGCAACTCAAAAATTAACTGCTCTTTCGCTAACAAGGCTAAATTGTTTTGAACTTGTTGATTAGATAAATAGCGAATTGCATTATCTTCAAGAATATCGCGAACACCAACGACTGATTTAAATTTTTTGAGCTGAATAATTGTTTGTGAAAATACTGATGGTTCAAGCTGGAGATCAATACCTGCGATTGATTTGAAGGGGAGAGTACAATGAGATTCTAACCAGTGAATTTCACGCCAAGGTTCTTGATTATTAAAGCCGGCTTCAATATGAACAAATCCTGCTAACTCTAACTGAGAAGACAAACATAAATCTTCTTCAGTGAAATTTTTAGCGATCTTTTTTTTATCCGACCAATGAGGTGGGTTTTCAGCTTTCAGCCACTGATAATCACCTTGCTCAAGGTTAAATAAATGTAGATGAGGATCTATTATTTTCATATGTTTGTGCACTTATTTTTCTATAATCAAACAGTCGAGTTACATTGAAAAGAAAAGTCAGACTGACGCCAAAAGTGAGTCTTAATCAGTCCTTTATTGTGCGGTATAACCACCATCAATGACTTGCAAGCTACCGGTAATAAACTTCGCTTTGTCTGAAGCTAAAAAGTAGACTAATTCAGCGACTTCTTCTGGCTGGCCTAAGCGACCTAAAGGTTGTAATGCAGCTTCTTCTGCGTGTACTTGCGCTTTATCGGCACCGGAACGTTGACAATAATTATTAATGGCTTGGTGGTACAAAGGTGTTTCGATGGTGCCCGGACAAACAGCATTAGCGCGAATATTAAAGCTGGCGTAGTCAAGCGCAGTGGTTTTAGCCATTGAAGCTAGTGCTACCTTACTCATGTTATAAGCAAAAGAATTTTGCTTAGCGATTAAAGCTTGGTCAGAAGCCATTAAAATAATAGCGCCACTATTGTTAGTTTTCATATTAGGTAATACCGCTCTTATCGCGGCGTAAGCACCCTTAACATTAATATTAAGTACTTTATCAAAATCGCTTTCTGAAGTGTTTTCGATATTACCTGAAAAGTGAATGCCAGCGTTAGAAATCAATACGTCAATATTGTTCTCTTTCACAATGCTTTCAACTATGTTTTTTACTTGTAGGGTATCGCTAACATCACACTTTATAAATGTACCAGTATTACTTGGCTGTAGGTCTAGATTGAATACTTGATAATTCTTACGAATAAATAACTCAACTATACTTAATCCAATACCGGAACTTCCGCCCGTTACTATGCATGTTTTCTTCATTATAATTATGTACTCGTTGGATTCTTAATGGCTTTATATTTGTTAATAAATAATAACAGGGTTTGCTGTTTGTGGTGAAGTTTTATAGCAGAGTTGGTCGATGTAATCAGAGCCATTATAAAAGCTAAATGAACTCTTCTTGCTTAATCTTAATTAACCCCCTAAAAAGTCGATATTAATGTTTAAGAGTTATGATGTTTTTAATAAAAAAGGGATCTACTTTTTTGATCCCTTCATTGCGTCTTTAGACTAAGTCTTATTTCGTTAACTCAACCATTACAGCGGTATACATTCTTAGATTCAAAACGAACTGTTTCATGGTAATAAATTCATGCTCAGAATGTCCTGTATATTCAACACCAGGCATTGATGGACCAAAACTAACCGCATTCGGAAATAGTCGAGAGTTAGTGCCCCCACCTATAGCAATTGGCTTAGCGTCTTTTATCCCCGTAAAGTGCGAGAATACTGAAAGTAGGGTATTAATATGTGGCGCATCTTTTTGTATAAAAGGGTCGCCAATAGAATGTTCTAATTCAGTAATATTCGCCATATTCGTTAGCTTCCATGTGGCAAGAGCACTGTTTATTTCTTGTGATAATTGCTGTGCTGATTTACCGCGTGGACGACGAATATTAATGTTTAATTCAATATTGTGTTTGAGCTGTTTTATAACGGTAGGCGCAACTGTCATGGGTCCCATGAAATCATCGCTATAAGCTATATCACCAAACTTTTTGCCTTCAAGGCCTAAACCAATATTATCGTTGAGGAAGTTGACTAATGTACCCGCACCATTAGTTGGCCAGCGAGTTTCTGATAATAAGTCTGCTAAATAAGGAATTGCGTTAATACCGTCTTCTGGTTTTGAAGAATGAGCCGATTTTCCTAGGGCGGTAATCGTTAATTGTTTATCTTTTAAAACCAGGTCAAAACTAATACCTTGATAGTATCTCGCTTTGGTCATCAGTTTTTGTAGCAATGTAATGTCTGCATTTTCAATAATGGCTTTAGCATCCTCAGGTATCTGACTACCGAAAAAACCACCAGTAAATTCACTAATATATGCATCTATCCCTGTATACTTTTCTTTGTTAAACGCTATCCTTATTGTTCCATAGCCTTTTTCTGCGGTTACAACTGGGTATTCAGCATCAATCGTTATATTTGTTTGCGGCAGTGAATGGGTTTTTATGTAAGCTTTAATTGGTGCCCAATCTGATTCTTCGGCCATGTAAATATATAATTCTATACGTTTATTCAATTTGATGTTTTTATCTTTAATCGCTTTCATCGCATATAACGCTGTTGATATAGGTCCTTTATCATCTTCAGTTCCGCGACCGATAAGTTTGCCTTGCTCAGAAGTGGTATCAAGTTCAAAAGGTGATTTCTGCCACTTTTTAGGGTTTGCTGGCTGTATATCACCGTGAGTTATAATACCAAAGCGTTCTTCGCCTTCACCTAAACCGATAACAACCACGTAACCATCATCTTTATAATCAAAGCCTAGCGCTTGTGCTTGCTTTTTAAGCTCAGCTTTAAAGGCAATATGCTCAGGGTTGTCGTTAGCTGAAACACCGTCGACCGCTACGGTATTGTATTTAACTAATTCAGCTAAACTTGCCACCATAGCTTGCTGATATGTGTTGACCGCATATTCTGCTGTTTGCTCTGCAATAGTACTGACGGATTTTGCTGTTGATAATGCTGGAAGGGCGATGAAACTGAATAAGACGAGTGAAACTAATTTTTTTAACACAGACTTTCCTTTTATGTTTTTAGAGAATTAACTTGCCCTACTATAACGATTAAATGTCACGGTAGACAGCTACAAAATTTTAGAAGTAATACCTATACAGTTGTTCTATTGTAAAAAATATTAGTTCTTACTCTGTTAGAGGTTAAATTATCTATTGGTTCCATATTTATTTCAATTTGGAAGGTGCGTATAGAATATCGGGGTGATTAATAAAAGATTGAACATACACCCTGAAATCGTTAGATGTTAACGGCCAATGTTGAATTGAACTGTGTGTATTGAAGAAGTGCACTGGATGTTTTATCAAGAACTGTAGCTGTTTATCAATACGAATAGATGGTGACGATTAACCGAGCTAAGTTTATTCACTTTACTCGGTTAATATTTTACTGGCTAACAACAATAATCTCGTAAATCTGTAAGTTCTTGGCGTAAGCGCTTTCGGTCTTTATAGGTTTCTATTTCACGCCACCTTCTTTTTTGCGAACGCTTTTCTTTTGAATGATTAATTAAATCAAACGAAGTATTGAAAATGTTATCATATTCATCAAAGCTAGTATGTTCCATGTGGATCCCTTTTTAAGCTTTATTTAGTTGACGTAGTTCACTTTACAAGCTGAATATGACTCTTTTCTTACAGTTAAATGACGATTGAAATACTTATTGATTTCCCCGTGTTAAGCAAAAAATTAAAGCTTCACTATACTTATTTTATAGCGCTTTTTTATAGGGTTAGCCATGACAAAAAATAGTGATACAGAAATTATATCTCAAGCAGATTTAGATAATTTATTGCGTATAAATGAATTTATTGAACAGCATGATGAAAACTCTTTGGTAAGTGAGTTAAAGCGAGCGATCTTAGATTCAGGTAAATTAGAGACAACTCAATGGGAAGCTTTGCGAGACCATATACGCGAAATAGAAGAACTTATCCCTCATATAGATTTGATTATTAAACTGAAAAAAGAAACGAAGTAAAACTAATAAACCCCATGACAAGTTAACCTTGTTATGGGGTTTATTATTGATAACTATTAACTGTCTCTAAATACCCTTCCTAGGAAAGAGCATTTATTGATATTTAATTAAGTTGCTGGTTTACCCAATCATTGGTTAACTCTTCTAATAAGGCCATAGGTAGGCTGCCGTTCTTTAACATTTGATCGTGAAAGGTACGAATGTTGAATTTTTCACCGAGTTTATCTTCTGCCATCGCGCGTAATTGACGTATTTTTATTTCACCAATTTTGTAAGATAATGCTTGAGCTGGCCAGCTAATATACCGATCAATTTGCATGGTAACATCAGCCATGCTTAACGCAGTATTTTCGGCTAAATAGTCTATTGCTTGCTGACGAGACCAACCTTTAGCATGCATGCCTGTATCAACGACTAAGCGACATGCACGCCATGCTTCATACGTTAATCGTCCAAAGTCGCTATAAGGGTCTTGATAGAAACCAATTTCTTTGCCTAAGCGTTCAGAGTACAAGCCCCAACCTTCGCCAAATGCCGCATGATAAAGTGTTTTTCTAAACTCAGGCATATCAACTTCTTGCGCAATAGCACTTTGCATATGGTGACCAGGCTCAGCTTCGTGAAAGGTTAAGGCTTCTAATGTATATAAAGGCTGACTTTTTAAATCTTGGGTGTCTAAAAAGTAAGTACCAGAAGTGGTGCCACTACCGTCTGAAGCTACGTAATAAGCACCGCCATTAGGCGCTGACTTTATATCGAACGTTGAGCGTGGTAAAACAGTGAACCACTTAGGTAATTGAGCTGCCATTTTACGAGCAATGTAGCTGGCTTTTTCAATTAAATCGCGCGGTTTGTCGGTATAAAACTGAGGGTCAGTACGTAAAAACTTAATGAAGGCTTTAAAGTCACCTTTAAATTTTAGATCTTTAATGATGACGTTCATTTCTTGGCGAATTCTGGCAACTTCATTTAAGCCTAGGGTATGAATGTCGTCTGCTGACATAGGCGTTGTGGTATAAAATTCAATAAGATATTGATAATAGTCGCTACCATTCTTTAACGGGCTAATGCCAACATCTTGACGACAATTAGTCATATATTTCTGGGTAAAAAAGTCATAAAACTTTTGATACTCAGGAATAACTTTTTCAGTAATTAACTTCGCCGCTTTTGTTTGATAACTGGCTTTATCAGCAGCCGACATTCTACTGGGCATCGCTAATAAAGGTTGATAAAAGTTACTTTTCTGAACATCTTTAATAATATGTTTACTGATGCTTTTATCGTAACTTTTAAAGCTTTCACAATAGTGAGTATGCCCCTGAGCAACCGCTTCGGTTAAGTTATCAATATGTTCTTGGTTATAGCGAGGAAAATCGGCAAGACTAATTAAGTAGTTATCATAATCTTTAGCGGTTAAAAAAGACATATTGGCCGGAGCACCAGCAAAGTAGCTATGAAAGCCTGCATAGATATTCATTGGGTAGAAACGGTCTAGCTGTTGATAGCTTTTTGCTTCAGTTTGACGTTCATATTTAAACAAACGATAAGAAACCTGTTCTTTAGCAGAAAGCGTCGACAGTTCAATTTTATCGAGTTTATTCAATAAAGATTGATTATAATTTTCACGTCTTTTTTCTGCAGCTTTAGAGAAAGAAGGCAGTTTGCCATTCATTCTAAATGCATCAGGGTCTTTACGGAAGAATATTTGTTCTTTATTTGCCGTTTGCCAATGCTCATTTAACAGTTGTTCAAATTGTTGTGATGATGTTTTTACTTCATCAGCGCTGGCAACAAATCCAGTTGTTGCTGTTATCGTAGCAATAAGGAGTAGGGCACTTTTAATTTTATTTCTTTTCATTTTTATTATCTTTGTTTGGTATGGAAAGCACGGGTAATATAGCAAGTGCGGTATCGCTTACAAAGCAAATTTATATGTTTTCAATGATTGTTGTGCTTTTATTTGGTTTCTCCTTAGGTTTCTTATTTTTAGAACAAGACTTAGATGTGTTGTTTCTCGGCAGTTATTTACTGCTGAGTTTTATGACATTTATTTGTTATGGTATTGATAAACGTAATGCGAGAAGAGGTCGCTGGCGTGTGTCAGAAAAAACACTGCACTTATGGGCTGTTGCTGGAGGATGGCCAGGGGCGTTAGTTGCTCAAAAATCGTTTCGTCATAAAACTAAGAAACAATCGTTTATAGTGATGTTGTGGCTGAGTATTATCGCTAATATTTCTGTGTTTGCTTATTATTTATATTTAACGAGATCTTGCTATTAAAGCGGATGGCGTAATTATTATTTGTAGAATGGTGATACAATTTTTAGCGGTAACGGCTACATTTGATCCATGATTGTAGATTATCAAATGTAGCAGCTGTTATTGTTATCTAGTCGCTAGCAGGGTTAAAACTCATTACCTCTTCACCAGCCGCTTGTTTGTCGGCATGATAGCTTGAACGTACTAATGGACCACAGGCTGCATGAGCAAAGCCCATTTTAACCGCTTCAGCTTGGTACATGTCGAATACGTCAGGATGTACGTAACGTTCAACGGGTAAATGATGTTTACTTGGCTGCAAATATTGACCAATAGTTAACATGGTAACGCCATGACTGCGTAAGTCGCGCATAACTTGCAAAATTTCTTCGTCGGTTTCACCTAAACCTACCATTAAACCTGATTTTGTTGGTACGGTTGGATTTGCTTCACCAAACTTTTTCAATAAATCTAACGACCATTGATAGTTAGCACCAGGACGTGCTTTAGTGTACAAACGTGGCGCAGTTTCTAAGTTGTGGTTAAAGACATGCGGAGGGCTCACATTTAAAATCTCTAACGCGCGATCCATACGGCCACGGAAATCAGGTACTAATATTTCAACTTTCGTGTGCGGGGCATGTATTGCTATTTCGCTAATACAGTCAGCAAACTGCTGTGCGCCACCATCTCGTAAATCGTCACGATCAACTGAAGTGATAACAACATATTTCAACTTCATGTCTTTTAGGGTCAAAGCTAACTTCTTCGCTTCGTCTAGTTTTGGCGCTAATGGACGGCCGTGACCAACATCACAAAATGGGCAACGACGAGTACAGATATCACCTAAAATCATAAAAGTCGCTGTGCCGTGGTTAAAACACTCAGACAAATTTGGGCACGATGCTTCTTCACATACTGAGTGTAAGTCATGCTTACGTAATGCTGCTTTGATACTGTCAATACGTTCAGAGCTACGCGGAAGTTTAATCCGTAACCACTTAGGCTTTCGTAACATGGTTTCGCGTTCTGAAGGCACAACTTGAATTGGGATAAGTGCCATTTTATCAGCATCACGCATTTTTGTGCCGGGGATAACTCGGGTTGTTTTAGTGGTCATTAGCTTCGTCCCAACCAGTTTTATAACTGATATTATTGGTATTTAATAATTGAGCCAGGTGTTTAATTAAAGTTTCACCCGCTTGAACTGTACTTGTTAATTCGCTGATATCAGCGGTTTGCACCATTTCCAGCCCTTGGTAACCACAAGGGTTAATACGCAGAAACGGTGATAAATCCATATTTACATTAAGCGCTAAGCCGTGAAACGAGCAACCTTTGCGTATTCGTAAGCCCAGCGATGCTATTTTTTTTCCATCGACATATACGCCGGGAGCATCAGGCTTCGCATTGGCGATAATATTAAAATCAGCTAATGCGGCAATAAGGCCATTTTCAAGGAGGGTAACAAGTTCACGAACACCAATTTTTCTACGGCGAAGGTTGATCATAAAATAGATCACTTGCTGTCCTGGGCCGTGATAAGTCACTTGACCGCCTCGGTCAACTTTTACTACTTCAATATCGCCAGGCAGAAGCAAATGTTCTTCTTTACCTGCTTGGCCTTGTGTGAAAACAGCAGGGTGCTCTACTAACCAAAGCTCATCTTGAGTTTCGTCGTCGCGATCATCGGTAAAGTTCTGCATTGCTTGCCATACAGTGGTGTAATCCATTGTGGCAAGTTGTCGAATGATTAACGAGTTTTTCAAGTTTTATCTTCGCTTAATTTGATTAAAAGGATTATATCCAAATAATAGTAGGAATACACCGGATAAAAATTAAGGGTATTCTAAATAATTATTATAATACGTAACGAACGACGTCAATGGCGGTAAGTTTTTTATAAATCGTTTCAATATGTTCTTTGCTTGTTACCGTCACTGCAATAGAAAGAGAATGGTAAGTGCCTTTAGAGCTTGCTTTAATTTTAGGCGAATAATCACCTGGAGCATGCTTCTGCAATTCATTGATGACTAAATCAGGTAATTCATCACAAGCAACGCCCATAACTTTAAAATTAAGTACGGTAGGAAATTCTAATAGTTCATCAAACTTGGTATTCATCTTGTGTCTCTAAAGTAAGCGGGCTTAGTAAATAGTCAATATTGAGGCATTTTATCATTAATCAAATAAAATGTGATCATTGTATTTTAAGCTTTTATTAAAACTATGATCTTGATAAGAAAAAAACTCGGCAGAAGCCGAGTTTTTTAAAGGAAAGTAGAAACTATTAATCAACAAATTGTAATTTTACATAATCTACCAAACGACTAAACATACTGCCTTCATTAACTTCTTGTAAAGTTACTAATGGATATTCGGCAATGTCTTCACCGTCTAATCGTAAAAATAGTTTACCAACGACTGTGCCTTTGGCTAAAGGGGCTTCTAGTTGACGGTCGAGTTCAAAACTAGCGGCTAAATTTTTTCGTTGTCCGCGAGGAATCGTAATAGGGGTATCGAGTAATATACCTAAATCAACTTCTTTTACATCGCCCATCCATATACGGTTAGCAACAAATTTTTCGCCTGCTTTATAAGGCGTATATGTTTCAAAAAATCGGAAACCATAGTTAAGTAATTTTTTACTTTCCACTTTTCTAGCTCGTTCGCTATCAGTTCCCATAACAACACTCACTAGACGCATGCCACCTTTGGTTGCTGAAGAAATTAGACTGTAACCAGCTTGTGAAGTGTGTCCTGTTTTTAGGCCATCAACATTCATACTTTTATCCCACAATAAACCATTGCGGTTATATTGCTTGATGTTGTTGTACGAAAAAGATTTTTGGCTATAAATTTTGTATTCTTCTGGCACATCGCGAATAAGTGCTATTGCTAGCGTTGCCATATCTCGCGGGGTTGTTTTATGCTCTTGACTGTCTAAACCGTGGCTATTCTCAAAATAACTACTGCTCATCCCTAATTGTTCAGCATGGCCATTCATTAATTGTGCGAATGCATCTTCGCTGCCGGCAATATGTTCAGCCATAGCAACACAGGCATCGTTGCCTGACGCAACAATAATTCCTTGGTTTAATAGTTTTACCGATACTTCAGTACCGACTTCAATAAACATTAGTGATGAGCCAGGAAAGTTTTTTGCCCAAGCTTTTTCACTGACCGTGACTAAGTCTTCGTTTTTAATATTACCGCTTTCTAGCTCTTTACCAATAATGTAGCTAGTCATCATCTTGGTTAAACTTGCTGGCGCTAGTAAAGTATCCGCATTACTTTCGGCAAGCACCTTACCTGTCGTGAAATCAATGAGAATATGACCTTTTGCTTTTACTTCTGGAGGAGAGGGGATAATGGTTGCTGC
>MAAB01001277.1_pt1 | contig 39196 bp, 29 predicted proteins | sample 1115991 | NCBI WGS metagenome assembly MAAB01 (sample SAMN04961124, study PRJNA320927) | seawater metagenome | isolation source: sample BD02T18 sea water enriched with oil for 18 days | place: USA:Gulf of Mexico | collected 2013-07-27 | reverse complement strand
GGCGTTGAAAAGAAATTTCGTTATCCACAACAAGACATTTATGATTTTGGTGGTTTAGATGACGATGGTAAATACCTGATTGATAAAGTATATGGCGGTGCTGATACACGCAATTATAGCCAAGCAGAAATTGGCTCTTCAGGCTGGCAAATGAAAGTGGGTATTAGTTACCGCTTTTAGACTTTATAAATAATTCTGTATATTTACAGTTTTAAGTAAAATATGTGAACGGCTTTGAATCAATTCAAAGCCGTTTTTTTGTTTTTAAAGGCCTCTGCTATTGTCAAGTTTAATCGTAATAGAAACGACTCTTAGTTAATCAATAAATGTTAATTGATTTAAAATTGATATAAAAACGTCTCAATTGCACTTTTTCTTAAGCATGCTTAGGTTACAATCTAGGAATACAGATATAAGACCAATAGATTATTACTAAGGAAGTTCATGAATCATTTATTAAGTGCCGATAATAAAGGTACACCACTTTTTATTCTCAACAAAAGTAAATACTACGACTGGTTAAGTAGCCAAAATAAACAAAACCAAGCATGGTTAGCCAATACTCATTATAAAGGTGAAGGTTTATGTTTATTGCCTAATACTCATGGAGAGTTATCTCTGGCTCTATTTGTCATTGAAGATGCCAAACACTTCTTTGCCTGTGGTGAGTTAATTAAGCAACTTCCTCCTGGGCAGTATTTATTACAAGCGGAACGAGAACATCAACAAGCCATCTGTTTTTCATGGTTAGTTGGCGCGTATAAGTTTGATCGTTATGTAACAAAAAGCAAAAAAGCTCACTCTCTCCCCTGCTTAGCCGTTAATGACCAAATGTTGGTCGATAGTGCTATTAAGTATGCTGAAGCTACTGCTCTTGTTCGTGACCTAGTCAATACCCCAGCAGCAGATATGATGCCGGTAAACCTTGGTGATTGCGCTCAAAATTTGGCTGATAGATACCAAGGTAAAGTCAATCAAATTATTGGCGAAGAGTTACTAGAGAGAAACTACCCCACCATACATGCCGTTGGCCGTGCCAGTGCTCATGCACCTAGACTGATTGATTTGACTTGGGGCGATACTAGTCATCCTCAAGTAACTTTAGTCGGTAAAGGCGTGTGCTTTGACAGTGGAGGGTTAGACCTTAAACCTGCAGCAGGTATGCGTAACATGAAAAAAGACATGGGGGGCTCAGCACATGTACTTGGTTTAGCTCAGTTAATCATGTCTCACAATTTACCTATCAATCTGCGTGTTTTAATTCCTGCTGTAGAAAATGCAGTTTCTAGTAATGCACTACGACCAGGAGATGTAATTACAACTCGTGCTGGTATTACTGTTGAAATTCACAATACCGACGCAGAGGGTCGTTTAGTGTTATGTGATGCTTTAACAGAAGCGGATGCAGATAAACCTGACCTGATTATAGACTTTGCAACACTTACCGGAGCTATGCGTGTAGCCTTAGGCACAGAATTACCGGGATTTTTCTCAACATGCGATGATATTGCGACAGGTATTACTCATGCAGGCAGCAAAATTAACGATCCTGTATGGCGCATGCCTTTATACAGCGATTACCGCGATTTATTAAAAAGTTCGATAGCCGATATGACCAACTGTGCCACGGTACCCTTTGGTGGTGCAATTACCGCCGCATTATACTTACAGGAATTTGTTGATAAAGACACTAATTGGCTACATTTTGACGTAATGGCCTATAACATTAGATCGTTGTCAGGTCGCCCTATCGGAGGCGAAGCTTTTGGTATTCGTGCAGTGTTTGATTACTTACAAGCTAAATATAAGTAATCAACACACATTTAAGCACACTAATAATAAATAAAGGCGGCCATTATCTGCTCCTTTATTTATTAATATACTTTTCTATAAAAGCTAAACTTTTTTGATACAACTCCACCTTGTTGGTGGAGTTTGTAAAACCATGGCCTTCTCTTGCTTTATATAACCATTGATAAGAAATATTTCGTTCATCTAAAGCACTTCTTAAATTTAAAGCACTTTGTGGTGGCACGCGTTTGTCTTTACCACCCGTAACAATTAATAAAGGTGTTTTCAGTTTATCTATTTAGGTTAAAGGAGATTGAGCTAACCAAGTCACTTCATTGTCTCCGTATTTTTCCATTGCCCCTACTGAGACTGAATCTTTACTCATGTAATCAGCATTTTTCATTTGATAAACGAGATCATATGGGCCATAACGAGGAATTGCACATTTATATAATTCTGGCTCTATTAATGGCGCCATAAGGGAATATCCACCAAAACTCCCACCGATAATGCAAACTTTTTTATCATCAATATCTTCTCGTTTAAGTGCCCAACGCGTACCAGCAATAATGTCATGTTGAATTAAACTATTGCGCATCTGATAAGCGACCGTTTGATAATTTTTAGCCGTATCCACCAGAGCCTCTAAAATTTATCTGAAAAACCGCATATCCTTTAGCACTGCGGTGAAAGACATAACAAACATCAGATTTACTTAATTCACTAGGTGTTTCTCGCTATCAAGCGTCAGTCAGGTAAAGAATCAGAAGCTGCACTCCCCTCTAACCAAGAATAAACTAGGTCGATTCACTAAGCAATATAGCGGCACAACGCCTTAATATCTGGGGTATTCATCACCTATTTAACATATTAGTTTTTACTCCCCCTCTATCTTGCCACTACGGAAAGATTAAATTACAATAATCTTTCCAATGCGGCAAGATAGCGATATATTACGATGGAAATTAACAGTAGTTTGAATCCTCATGAATCAATCAAATTAGCAAAACAAGCGCAAAGAACGAGCAATTTAAAAGCGATTCCAGGGAATTGGTTCTGCTTTTTAGTAAGTTTAACCGTAGCTTTAGCTTTTGGTTTTATGTGCAACCAGCAAAGCTTTTTCACCCTAATTTCTGTATCCGCATTCCCTCTTATTATTTCTATTCAAAAACGTAAAACTGGCTTATGGCCCTTTGGCTTTGCTCCTTTTATCGGACCCGTTGATAGTTTTACTTCGAAAAGTACTTTTTGGAAAAAAATGAAAGTTAATTTAGCTATTCAACTAATATCATCTATCGTCGTGTTATCTTTTTTCGTATCATTTGTTAATATACTTGAATTTCGAGATAAAGGTTTTTGGTGGGCACCAATAGCCAGTGGTACTATTGTGGGAGTCGCTATTTTTACTATTTTGTTGAGTTCAAATAAATATTACCGTAATAAATATAGCCTTGATAATAATGAATAACGGCTCATTTGATGAACTTATACACGCACCAATCAGACTAAAAATTTGCTCCTTTTTATCACCAACGGGTTCCGTTGAGTTTCCATTGATCAGAGATATGCTACAGGTAAGTGACTCTGTGCTTTCTAAACACCTAAAACAATTAGAAAATGCAGGATATGTAAAACAACGAAAAGGCAGTGCTAATGGACGGAAACGTTTCTGGGTTTATTTGACGACGATAGGAAGAAAAGCCTTTAATAATCACATAAGGGAATTACAAAAACTTATAGATGACTCAAAAGATGCATAATTTATCAATAATCATCTTTTCCCCGATTGTTCTTCATAATGCTTGATTTCAATTTATTAAATACTCATTTGACCAAACATGATTAGGCGATGATAATATCTATCGCTATGTGCCCTATCACACAATTAAATCAACGAAGATTAAAACGATCAAACCTCACTGACTATATTTTTATTCACCTATATCAATCCCCCTTGATAATGCTCTAACTTTAAATTATCTACTTAAAATCGAGATTAAGTGTGTTTCTACGATCAACACATAAGTTAAATTTCTGCCATTAATTCAGTATCTCTACTATATTTATGAAAATGGCGGATAATACTTACTTTAAGGACAAAAATGTTGATACGGATTATACTGTGTTTATTACTCATAGCTGTTAACTTTCAAATTAATGCTGCTGATAAAAATAGCTCAGGCGGTTTTATAGATATAAATGTCTATCCTTATTTGTCTGATGTTGATTTTGATAATACTGTCACCTTTAATATTGGCGCTAAACTTCAAAATCGCTTTTCGTATTTTGGTTTAACGAACTTTGGTAATGAAAACGGTGAAGCTGCATTAACCTCCATCAACACTTTTTATACGGAGCAAAATGTCCGTTGGCAAATTAGTGAAAAATCTCCGATTGATCTCACCCTTCAAATGAATTTTCGCTCGGGCGATGACAATGACCGACATCGTTTAGGTTTTCGATGGCGGATAAACGATACCCAAATATTCAACTCTGTATTTAAGGCTATGAACCTAAGTTGGTCGGTTAATTTTCACTTAAAACAGTTTGATAGTACGTCAGATAATATATGGCAAATGGAGCATGTCGTTCGAATGACCTTTCCTGATTTTGATAACCGACTTTACTTGGCTGGCTTTATTGATCATACATTCAATGAAAGCTTGGCCAATAATGTCCCAAAAAATCCAATGGTCGGAGAGGTGCAACTTGGTTATAGAGTAGTAGAAAACTTGTTTTTTGTCATCGAGTACCGAGTTAACGAATATCGACGTTCCGATGTAAATAACATGGCTGTGGGTTTAGAGTATTTAATAAAATGGTAGGCGATATTATGAAAACTCATGCAGGTAAAAAAATTTTCGTATCTGTTTCTATTCTTTTTATGTTTCTGTGCCCTCAGGTTTTAGCGACTGAATATACAATCGGTTTGGCAACTTGGTCAGGTTACCCTCATTGTGTACAAGGTTTCAAAGATGCACTAGCTAAAAGAGGGCTTATCGAAGGCAAACAACTGACCTTTATTCAAGGGGAAATTGGTGGCGACAAAGTACTGCAAAGAAAAGTTGCTAACGACTTTAAAAGACAAAGTATTGATTTGGTGTTTTCGCTGACTACATCTGGAACAACGATAATAAAAGAAGTTATTCCCATTGAAACGCCGATAGTCTTTTCAATTGTAACTTATCCTGCTGACTCTGGCTTAATTGAGTCTTTTGAGTATTCAGGAAATAACTTGGTCGGCACCAGTAATTACGTACCATTATTTCACTCTATTGATTTGCTTTTATCCGTACTGCCTACAACAAAAAGTGTCGCTATTTTTCATCGCAAAGGCGAGCCAAATTCAAAAATTCAAACCGCTAACTTCTATCGATATTTCAAGAAAAATGGAATTAAGGTGATTGACGTTACCGTGGAAAGCGTCGAAGAGCTAGAAGTGAAAGCGATAACACTGGTCAATGAAGTTGATGTCTTTGTTACCACCACAGATACATTGATACAAGGTGGTGGAGAGCAGGCATTAATAGCGCTTTCTTTAACTCATAAAATTCCTATTTTAAGTGCTAATAAGAAAGGCATTGAACAAGGTGCAACTTTTGGTGTTGTCGCCGACTTTTATCAGTTGGGTAAGATGGCAGGAGAAATGGCTGCACATATCCTTTTGGATAAGGCTTTACCCGAAAGTATAGAGTCTAAATTGCAAGAGCCGCCAACCTACTTATTCAATAAGAAAAGTATGACAAAGTTAGGGATTAACGTACCAGAACATTTACCTTTTGAAATAAAATGGACAAAGTGAATAATTTATTTAAATGAAACTACTGCCTAAAGTCATCTCAATATCTATATTGGTTGCCCTCATTGTTATAGGCACATTAGGGTACTTTGTTTTTTCGTCTCTTAAATATGACCGAGTGCAAACAATAGAAAAAGGCATGAATAGTGATGTAGCCTTCATCACTTCCCGCCTGAATGAACAACAAAGAAAAATGTCAGATATTAGCCAAATAATTGCACGTAATAGGCAAGTGAACAAAGCACTAAGTTTGTTCGAAAATCGTGGAATTAGCCAAGAGTTAAATGACCAAATCGAAATTTATCCCTTTATTAATTATATTCTTGTTACAGAGTTAGATGGCACTGTTTTCTCTACGAGTACACGTGATAGTAAAAAGAAAAAAATAGATGGTGAGGAACTATTACTAAAGAACATTCATCAGCACCCTTTATATGTACACCCCAGTAAGAACGTTGTTGGAATAAGTTCAATTGGTCAAGATGACTATTTACCCCAAATAGGTATGGAAAATGGTATAGCTCAGTGGTACAGCGTTAATATAACGAAACGAGGTAAAAACATTGGGAAAATAGTCATCTGTATCGACTGGGAAAGTATCGTAAAAAATCAACTGGATGAGGATATTATCGAGTTAGCGGCTTCTAAAAGTTCACTGATTGGTGCAATAATTAAAAATGATGAAAATGAAGTTATTATTGCCCGATACAATAAAAACAATACTATTGTTAATAAACATGATGAGAACAGTTTATACCAAAACAATCCCAATGAACTTTTATCCGAAAAGCTATTCACCGTAGGCAAAACAGATCTTATTTCACTACTAATATTCAATCGGAATGTTGAATTGAAAGGTATTAAAACATTAGGCACAAACATTTTGGTCGTGGGTATTGTTAGTGTATTGGTTATGAGTCTATTGCTCTACATCTCATTAAAGAAACTTTTATTACATCGCATAGAGCAACTGCATCTATTTACTAAGGGTATTGGTCAAGGTGAACTAGATTATCAGATAGAAGATCTAGGCGCTGATGAGATAGGAGATTTAGGGAGAAATTTTAATCTCATGGTCAATAAACTTAGCAAAAACATGACTTCCATCGAAAATTTAAATAATGAATCGGCACTAAGACAGTCAGCATTACTTGAGCTCAAAGAAAGCAGTGACCAATTAGCACTCGTGATTGATAGTACTGCCGCAGGAATTTGGGATTGGCAGGTTCAAACGGGCGAGGTTATCTTTAATAAACGTTGGGCTGAAATCATTGGTTATACTCTCGAAGAACTGAGTCCCTCTGACATTAATACGTGGATAAAACACGCACATCCGGACGATCTAAAACATTCGGGTGAATTATTAGAGCAATATTGGAATGGAGAAACTGAAAGATATATTTTTGAAGCTCGAATGAAGCATAAAGCAGGTCATTGGATATGGGTACTGGATTCAGGCAAAGTGGTTGAATGGTTTGAGGATGGAAAACCAAAACGCATGGTCGGCACGCACTTGGACATTTCAACTAGAAAAAACAATGAAGAAATGCTGATAAAAGCAACAGAGGAAGCACAACAAGCCGTTGTTGCAAAAAGTGAGTTCTTAGCCAGCATGAGCCATGAGATACGAACACCAATGAATGGGGTACTTGGGATGTTGGGCTTAGTCATAGATACTGATTTAAATGACGAACAACAACATAGGGTCAATATTGCTATGGGTAGCGCGAGGTCGTTACTCAATTTAATTAATGATATTTTGGATTTTTCTAAAGCAGATGCGGGTAAGGTGGAACTAGAGAATATTGATTTTAACCTTCGAAGTATGCTTGGTGAGCTGTCTGAAGCGATGGGATTACAGGCGCAAGTTAAAAACCTTGAGCTCATCCTAGATGTCACAAAAATTGAAGAATCTATAGTAAAAGGTGATCCTAGCCGGCTTCGACAAATCATATCTAATATCGTCAATAACGCGACTAAATTCACCACCAAAGGAGAAATTATTATTAATGCTGAGTTACTTCCTAACGATGACTCATCATGGCGTTTAAATTGTAATATTAGTGATACCGGTATTGGAATTCCCGATGATAAAATTCCTTTGTTATTCGATTCATTTAGTCAAGTTGACGCATCCACAACACGGCAGTTTGGTGGTACTGGCTTAGGGTTAGCCATTGTAAAAAAACTTTGCAACCTAATGGGTGGTGACATTAGCGTGACCAGTAAATTAGGGCAAGGAAGTTGTTTTCATTTTCATGTAACGCTGGAGAAAAGTAATAAATCTCAAAAGGTCATGCCAGAAGTTGATATAAGCAATCTAAAATTACTCATCGTAGATGACAATGTGACCAATAGAGAAGTTATACGAGGCCAGCTTGAGCACTGGGGTGCGACTGTTTTTGAAGCTGACAGTGGCCAACAAGCATTGTTATTTTGTGAACAAGAATATCGAGATGATGACAAGGTACCTTTTGATGTTGCCATCCTTGATATGCAAATGCCCGACATGGACGGGGCTGAATTAGGTAAAGTTATCAGGAATGATAAACGCCTTGATCAAATGAAACTCGTTATGATGACTTCAATGGGACATATAGGTGATGCTCGATATTTTGCTAATTTAGGTTTTGACTGCTATTTTCCTAAACCAGCAACGACAGTTGATATTATTGGCGCTCTTTCTGTCGTGACAGAAGGAGGTGATGTGCTTAATGACGCTAACCCTCTCGTGACTAGCCATTATTTAAAAACATTAATTCCTGCAAAAAATAAAAACTTCAACGACTCAGATCTCAATAGTATTAAGAACAAGCGAATATTATTAGTAGAAGATAATCGTATTAATCAAATGGTGGCTAAAGGGATCCTTAATAAACTCGGTTTACATTTTATTGATATTGCTAATAATGGTGTTGAGTGTTTAGAAAAGTTAAAACATGAAGCGTTATTGCCGGATAAAACATCTCCGTGTTACGATGTAGTGCTGATGGATTGCCAAATGCCTGACATGGATGGTTATGAAGCTAGTCGTCAGATACGAGCTGCCAGTGCAGGTGAACTCAACAAAAATATTCCCATTATTGCTATGACAGCAAATGCCATGGCAGATGATAAACAAAAGTGTCTTATTGCTGGCATGGACGATTATTTATCTAAACCGATAGATTCAGATTTATTAATAGCTAAGTTATTATATTGGTTAGCAGATAATGTAGAAAACAAGACCTAAACAGTTTTTAAAAACTGACAATTCACCCATTTCCGGGGTCCTAAATAGCAATCAATAAACAAAGGCCAACTTCGACTGTCGTAGCTAAGTGAAGTCCTCTTTAAATATTAATCATCAACAATTAAAGCCGCTAATAGCTACATTCGAACCTTGTTTGTTTAAGTATATTATTCATAGGCTACTAAATTTCACATCTGATTCAAGTGACGTCTAAAGTAAAGTGAATAGAAAAGTAGCCTCCCAGCATAAAGTTGGTTTTAACCATGTAGTTATATAAGTTTACAATAACTTCATTCGATTAATTTCAGTGCTTGAGTAAGGTCTAACAACAAATCATCCACATTTTCTAAACCAACCGAAATGCGCATATCGCCTAGTGAAATACCCATTTTTTTAAATTGCTCAGGACTTTGTTCTTTCAAACAGCTGATCGCAGGTGCATATATCAAACTTTCATGCCCTCCCCAACTGACACCAATTTGAAATAATTTAAGATTATTAAAAAAGTTTTTTATTTTTACAAGATTGTCTGTTTTTAACCTAAAGCTCATTAAGCCACTAAAACCTGACATTTGTTGTTGAGCCAATTCCGATTGAGGAAAGCTTGCAAGGCCAGGGTAATTAACAAGTGCTATTTGTGGGTGAGAATTTAAGAACTCAGCTATTTTTAAGGCGTTTTGTTGATGACGGTCCATTCTTAAATCTAGAGTACGTAAACTACGTAATAATAATGATGCTTCAGCGGGAGCCATTTTGGCTCCAAGAAGTTCATATTCTCTAACATGGATTGCATCAATCAACTTTTCACAGCCAATCAATACCCCTGAAACAATATCGCTATGGCCACCTAAATATTTAGAGCAAGAGTGAATTTCAAGGTCGATGCCTAACGCCAATGGTTTCTGAAATAACGGCGTAGCCCATGTATTATCGATGGCAGTAGCGATATTATATTGTTTAGCAATTGCTGCTATTTGCTGTAAATTTTGTAAACGGAACACTACCGATGACGGACTTTCTAAATAAATCAAACGGGTATTAGGTTTTATCTCTGACATTATTTCATCAATATCAGTGCCTGAAACGTAGCTAACTTCAATATTCATTTTTGGGATCAAAAAATCATTAATCAGGCTAATCGACGGCCCATAAATATTTTTCAACGTAATAATATGATCGCCTGCCGATAAAAAATGTAACATGCCAGCGGAGACTGCGGCCATGCCCGAAGCAAACAATTTACTTTTCTCCCCCCCAGCTAAGGTTGCTATTTTTTGCTCAACAAAAGCCACTGTAGGATTTTTACCTCGACTGTAAATTGAGTTGTTAATTTTATCTTCAAATGCTTGTTCTATTGCTTCCCAGCTAGAAAAAGTAAATAATGAATTTTGATAAATTGGTGGAACAACTGCACCAAATTGGTCATGATATTGATCATTATCATGCACCATCAATGTATTTAAATGACGTTTATTATTCATAATTTACTTCTCTACTTTCTTTTTATAAAAACAAGCCACGCCAAACAATGCACAAATAAAGGCTATTGGAATGTTAATTAATGATAATAATTGCCAATGCCAATAATCTTGTATCCCGACACCAAGTGATGCATAAATAAATACAGCAGTCGTACTCCAAGGAACAAGGCTTTCTATCATGGTGCCCGTATCTTCAAGAGAACGAGATAATACTCTTCTAGAGATATTTAATTGATCATATTTTTCCCCAAAAGCTTCACCATTGATAAAACTATTTGCGTATTGACTTGATGTCATAGCGTTCGTCAACGCAGAAGAAAATAAAGAAGCGGAAATAAGCGAAGATTTACGTTTAATGCCCTTTAGTAATTTATTGACTAAGGTTGGCATAGCAGAAATACAATCAATAGCCCCAACATAGATAAAAACTAAAATTGTAATAATAACCGGCTCGTTTAACGCGTAAAGGCCACCTCGGTTAAACAATATGCCAATATGTGCTGGCATTACCATTTCAATTTGTTCTTGAGGCTTAATCATCGAAATATCAAAGCCTTTATATAATGTTTGTACAACATCACCTATTTGAATCAGTTGAAAAATTAATGCGAGTAAACAAGCAATCAAGGAAGACAAGATTAAAATAGGTAACGGAGGGTGTCTTTTTATTGAACCATATAAAACAATAACTGGCGGCAATAATAATAACAAATTGAAATTAAATAATGACGTAATGGACGAAAGCGTTTGTTTAAAAATCTCTATTTCATCGAAAGATGTGGATGCTAAAGAGAGTTGAGCAGGATAAATATAATCTAGAGAAAAAAAGCCAATCGCAGCTAAAATTGCCGATGGTAAGGTCGTATACTGCATAGATTTAATATGTTGATAAAGTTCAACCTTAGCCGCTATTGCAGCAATATTGGTGGTATCTGATAACGGCGACATTTTATCGCCAAAATAAGCTCCACCAACAATAGCGCCTGTAACAATACCTAAATCTGCATTTATAACGTGTGCAACAGTAATTAATACTAAACCTATGGTAGCAATTGAACCCCATGACGTTCCTGTACACATAGAGAAAAATATAGGCACTATAAAAGCAATGATATATATATGATCGGGTGACACTATTGTTAACGCATAATAAACCAACATAGGAATAGTGCCAGAAATTAGCCAACTACCGATCAATAATCCAATGGCAAATAATAATAGAATAGTAGGGATTGCTTGGCTTAATTTATCCGTGATCGCCTTTTGAATCGTCAGCCAATTAAAGCCTAGGTAGAATAGTTGTGATATTGCAATAACCGCGGCAGCTAAAAAAACAATCTCAAGTGGAAATGCTGCTTGCTCAAATAATAGCGGGCGAAGCATCAAGCCATAAACCACCAATATTAATAAAGAGCCAACAGCGAATAGCGCTTGCAAAAAAGTTGTTTCGTTAATTTTCTCCATTAAGACAACATCCCATCAATAAATAAAATGAATAGAGTATTATTTTCTGAATTTCTTGCCGTTTTTTCGGCTTCATTATAATGATTCATTATTTCAATATACTCATCTTATTTTGCTTGCACTTTAATTAGCCTAGCGACCCAGCCACCACTTGCTGCAAGCTTTATTTTAATTTTACTGATGTTAGTGACTAACTGCTCATTTATTTGATAATCACTGGCATATTGTCCTGCATTTATGCCATCGGCAAAGCTCTCCATTTGATAATTCCCTGAAGATAAAAAGGAAAGATCTACGGTAAATTCACGAGGTTTACTATTACCCATAACACCAATAAACCACTCGGAGCCTGAACGCCTAGCGGTAATTATATGGTCACTGATCTTTGCAGATAGTATACGTGTCTCGTCCCAAACGGTTGGAATAGCACTAATAAATTGAGTCGACTGATGCTCTTTAATATAATTTGAAGGGCTATCTGCAAGCATTTGTAACGGACTTTCAAAAACAACATACATCGCAACTTGATGAGCTCTAGTGGTTTTACTCATTGGCCGATCAAACACGGTATGAAAGTTTTTTGAATGAGCATTAACCATAGCACCAGGGGTATAATCCATAGGCCCTGCTAGCATACGAATAAAGGGTAATGTTAAATTATGCTCAGCAGTGATGTAGTCTGCCCACTTATTATGCTCTAAACCACGAAGTCCTTCTCTAGTGATGACATTAGGATAGGCACGACGTAAGCCAGCAGGTTTATAAGAGCCATGAAAATTAACCAATAAATGTCTCTTAGCCGCTTGCTCTGCTACTTTCCAATAATAGTTAACCATTGCTTGATCATCCCGTTGCATAAAATCAACTTTAATGCCGGCAGCCCCCCATTTTTGGTAAGTATCTAATGCTAATGTTAATTGTTGATCAAGCGTTTCCCAAATAACCCATAGAATAACGTCAACGTTTTTCGACTTACCATAATCAATAATGTCTTGTACGTTAATATCTGGAACCACATCTAGCACGTTGCCTAAATGGTACCAGCCCTCGTCCATAACAATATATTCGAGACCATACAGTGCGGCAAAGTCGATATAATATTTATAGGTTTCCGTGTTAATACCTGAAACAAAGTCAACACCATGAATATTGTTAGCATTCCACCAATCCCAAGCAACTTTTCCTGGTTTTATCCACGAAGGATCTGCTATTGCTAACTCGTCAGCCAATAAATATGATAATTGATTCGTTAATAATTCAGCGTCTGTTTTACCGATAGCAATAACGCGCCATGGAAAGTTCCTTTGGCTTTGTTTAGCGGTTACAGCAACTCTTGCCAAATAGCTGGCACGTTCGATTATGTTTTCATTGCGATCTGACTTTTCTTTAAGTTCACTTTTCAATACTTGTTTTGGAAAGACCGCAGATAGCGTATTTTTAGCACGACCCTTTAGCCACATACCTGGATAATCACGTAAACCGGTTTCAGTTATGACCACTTTAGTATTCGTTTTGTTCGAATGTTTTACATCTATCAATAGCGGTAAACTAGCAAATTGTTCAGAGGATATTTCAGATAAAGTTTTAGGTAAATACATACGTTCATTGTGAGAAATAAAGCTCTTTTCTTGTGGAAATAATACTTGATGATCATCGTAAAAATTAAAATCTGCTAACTCTGAATTTACAACTAGCCCCCCTACTTTTTGAATGCTGAACCGATATGCCATACCTTGATCAAAAAGCCGAAAAGTTATGCTCTGGTTGCTTTCAAATTGTAATTTTATTTCATTATAGTGCTCAATAACATCTTTTGATTTTTGTTGTACATAAGGATGTAAAATACGATTAACACTGTTACGTTTCACTCGAACTATTTTGTTAGAATTCGTTAATCCGTCGATAATTAACTGAGCTTTAGCGTTAACTAGAACAGTTTGTCCGGATACATTTAATGAGTAGCTCAAGGTATCATTTGAGTAAATGATCAGCTCAATATTTTCATCTGGAGATGTAAGGACAAATGTTTGAGCGAAGCTTTTAATGATAATAAAATTACACAATAATAGTGCGATACACGCTATGTTCTTAAAACTAGAATTCATGTTTTGTGCTCTTGAAATAAAGGTAGGCGACTGAAAACGAGAGAAGGCAAACCTATAGTTTACTCTTCTCTACTTATTAGAATAAAACCTAAAGGCTAACACTTACTGGAGCTTTTCCATCCCAATTAATATTTTGAGTTTTACCACTATTATCTGTAACTTTTATTTCAAAATTCGATACTTTACGGGTCACACAAACATTAAAATTATTGGCAAATGCGCGTATATGATTTAGACACATATTGTTCCATTCACTTGGTAAATAAGGCGCCAAATTAAAACGGTTAAACCCCGTTGGTTCAATACCAAATAAGCCCTCCGTTACTGTACGCGCATATAAAGCACTTTCTGCTGACAAATGACGTTGGTTCCCTTCAGGCCATGCTTCTACTGCATAAGGTACATGTTCGCCTAATAGTCTTTTTCGTGAGTAATATTTAAAATAACGCATTGCTGTGTCGGTTTCTTGCGCCGCAAATATTCCTCTAAACGCGTATAGTGTTGCTCGATCCCAGAAGGTTTTATTACCTGCTTCACTATATATACCGTCTGCGCTCCAAAGGTACTCAGATAATAAAGCCTGTAGAGTTTCTTCTTTACGATCAAAAATGCCAAAAGTGAAAGGTAAAGCAATCCAAGCTCGTAACTTGTCATTACCTTGATAATATTGATAAGTGTCAAACCCTTGAACATTAGCACCAAAATAATTTTCAATAGCTTTGCTCAATGCTACGGCCCTATTTTCGTAGTCTTGAGCAATATCCTTACGCCCTAATTCGTTATTCAAATGATTCGCAGAGATCAAAGCACCGTAAGTAAGCATATTGGTACTTAAGTTAATATCGCCAGCAGGAAAACGGCCTTCAAGTTCATCGCTATCAGAAGCAATAACCCCTTCTTTACTCATTTTGTTAAAGCTAAAATCAATACACCAATCGATAAGCGCGAGTAACTCAATTGCCTGTTTCTGATCCGCTATTGCCAACGCATAACGACTAGCGCCATAGGCTATCATGGCACAATCACCGCGGTCACCAGCGCCATCCCAAATATCATCACCTTCTGCAATAATTGATGATGGTATATGTTTACCTTCATCATTCATAAATCGAGCAAAATGGCGAAAACTGTTTATTGCTGATTCGTTACCTGTTTTATTTCCTAAAAAAGGAAAAAATGGATTTATGTATTCTGCTTGGTCATTTGCCCAAATAGCAGCGTAGTAACGACCGCCACCAGGAGCATGCATTAAGCCACCTTTGGTACGAAAAATACTTTCCGCTGAACGTAATTTAGCAAAATCGAACATTTTATTTAAAACAGGATCTGGTGTTTCTAATTGCAGGTTTTTCTTAAGACTCTGAACATATGCACGGCGTTTTTTGATTTCATCTTCACCACTAAATATTGTATTTTGACCTTGTTTTGTCGCGATATATTTAACAAAGACATCTATCGACTCACCTGTTTTTAAATGAATATCTCCAGACTTATCGCTTTGAGCAACAATGGTATAAACACCATAAGTCCCTTTGTCTTCGTCTGTTTTTACTTGATAATTTAATGGTTCAGATGAAAACGTTATTCGGGCATTACTGTTATTTACAAAGTGCAACTGCTCAACCATTACTGCTTCAGTGGTACTGGGAGATAAAGTTCGCGTGAGTGTAACACCATTATTTAATAAGCTTGTTAATGAAAGTACCCCATCTAAACTCACATGTTTTAATTGCTCTTGCGTGGTTAACTCTCCATTAATTTTGATGTTAGGTGACACTGAAAGAGGAAAATCATGAATTAAACTGGCATGGGTATCATTAGGTATCGTTCTTAACATTGGCCAAACAAGCTTTCTATTTAAAGATAAATTCCCCTGCGTATCGCTACCATAATAAATAATGGTGGATATTTGCTCGCCACTCATTTCAATATGGTCTTCATGGTTATCCTTAACTTGCCACTCTATACCTTGTTCAGTCAATGTCCAACGATCCGTCAAAGTGTTAGCCAAACTATTTATAGTATTACCTGGCTTAGTTATAGTGTCTTGGGGATTAGTTTTGTTAATTTTCTGAATATAACTACATGCACTAACACAGGTAACTAGACTAGAGAATAAAATGAAATTTGAAACGAACTTAAGCAAAATAATTGCCTCCGATAATAATGTGTTTGAACGCAATCGTCGCTGCGTATTTAACTATATTGAAACACCTAGTAGGTTAAAAAACTTATCGAAAATTAACAAAAAACTCCCAAAAACCATATCAATGATATATTAGAACATTAATAGAATTTAAGTTTATACCTATAAAACAGAGGTTTAGCCTATTTATTTTCTGAATCCATTGTCGAATTGAATGCGTCTTGACGAAATTTTAATGGTGTCATTTTGAATTCGCGCTGAAAAATATCATAAAAACGGCTTATCGAACCAAAGCCAGCTTCTAAAGCAATATTTAATACTGCATGATTAGTATCGATTAATAGCGCTTGTGCATGTTGTAGTCTTAATTTATTAATATACTGCTTTATCGAAATTTTCATTACTTGGTTAAAGATTTTCATCGCATAATTAGGGTGTAAGCCCGTATATTTAGCAACATCGTCAATGGTAATTTTTTGATCATAATTATCAGCAATGTAACGAAGAATAGTATGTATATAGGGTAAACCAGAAACGAGTGCTTTATGATCAGATTTTCTATCAACTATCGATAAATTAAAGGTACTAAAAGGCTCTAATGACATTCTTCTAATTCGATTTCTAATTTCATCAATGACTTGTAACATTAACGAACTTTGTTTTTTTTCTAAATTTTCTTCCCACATTAAAGTCAAAGGTTGATCGGTTGGATGAAGGCTATCAGCAATAAGTACTTCTCCATGTAATATTTGGCCGATAAAGTCATTGGGGAACTTCCAGCTTAAAAACGCTTGTAATGGAATGTAGATATTGACCATATAGCCGTCTCCGGCTGTAGCGGTCATTTGATGAGGTATTGATGCCCAGAATAAAATCATCCTTCCTTCTGGCACACATAATTTTTTACCGTTGATCAGATAATCTGCTGAACAATTAAATAAATAATTAATTTCAATATGTCCATGCCAGTGACTACTTTCCATAATTTCTGGTTGATGTCTTTGAAAACCAAATTTATTTTCATGCCCTTGTACTTCTAGAGGACTACTTTCATCAAAACTGATCCTATTTACCCAATCAAACATATCGTTACCTCAATAACTACTTATTAGGAAAAAATACCTGATAAATGGGAGTAAAACAAATCAATGTTAGAAAATGGGAATACTTTATGTTTTTTCAATAGTCATCATTGTAGCCCATAAAAATCACATGATTTTAATATCTAAACAAAATAGAACATATTTTTTAGTAGTAACAAAGAGTTTTTCAGGAAGTATTACCACTGGGCATAGCGCTATAAATTGTCCCACAAAATAAATCTTCAAGATTGATTTTGTGTAAAACAACACAAAAATACAACATGTTACTTATTAATATATAGGTCGGGGAAATACCATGAAAATCAAACACCTTGCACTGGTTATCAGCGCTGTATTAGCAACGTCATTGTCAGTAAATGCTGCCCAAGAAAACCAAACCAATGAAGCTTCAGCAGAAAACGATGAAATAACTGAAGTTATCGAAGTTACGGGCATTCGAAGCAGTCTAAAAGAAGCACAAGAAATAAAAAAACTCGCAGATAATATTATCGATGTATTAGTTGCAGAAGACATCGGAAAATTTCCTGATGAAAATGTTGCCGAAGCATTACAGCGTATTCCAGGTATCAGTGTTACTCGAAAAAATGGTGAAGGTCAAACCGTCACTATTCGTGGCCTTAGCGGTAATTATAATATCACCAGTTTTAATGGTCGAAAATTAGCCTCAGATAACGCGACACGTGATTTTAACTATGATGTTATCGCTTCTGAACTTGTAGGCGAAATACAAGTTCATAAAAGCCAGCAAGCACATTTACAAGAAGGCGCGATTGGCGGTGTTATTAATATAGACACTCGCAAGCCACTTGACTTAGGACGCGCGGCAAGTATTTCCCTTGAAGCTGATTATAACGAACGAGCAGAGTCAACCAATCCTAAAACATCATTAATTGTTAGTGAAACATTCAATGATGGAACCTTTGGGGCTCTATTTTCATTAGTGCATACCGAAACAACCTCTCGCTATGATTCATATCGCTCAGGTTGGTGGAATGATTTTACTTACGATGAAGTTGCCGTTGATGCGCCAGCAGGCTCTACCGGTGATGATATTTTTCGTACGCCACAATTCCCGAAGATAAATATGAATAGGTCTGAGCGTGAACGTACTGGTGGTACATTAGCTTTACAATGGCGTCCAACTGACGAACTAGATATCAATTTTGATACCTTATATACCCAATATGATATTGAAGCATCAGGCAAAACATTGTCTTTAGTTATGCCGAATATTTGGGGACCAAACGGTGATTATACTGAACTCAATATTGGTGAAGATGGATTAATTGATTCGGCTGCATTTACCCCTGCAACCCTAGAGTTACTAGAAGACAGTCAACCTAGAGAAAGCAAAACCTTTCAAGTGGGGTTAAATGTTAATTACAGTTTGGATCAGTTTAACTTTAATATTGATTTATCTCATTCTGAAGCTGAAAACAAAAATAATGGTGATACAAAATTTGTGGTAGTACGAGCAGCTGTTGAAGCCGCTGCAATTAATTTTAATAACGGCGACTCAATACCCGATATTGAATTATCGCAACCATTAGATGAAACAGCTGATTATGGCGCTCATTATTCGCGAATTGATGGCGACAATATAACAGACAAAACCACCCGGTTTGTCTTTGACGGTAATTACGAACCATACGAAGGTATCATCTCTAAGATACTGTTTGGTGTAGGTTACAACATGCAAGAAAAAGCCAAGGTTCACTATACTCCGAAAAACGGTTCTATTTTTGCTCAAGATTGGTTTGATACCATCAATCCAACGTATGATGCAGAAACCGTTGTTATTGGTGGTCAAACGATGTGGAAGCTACCTAATGACGTGATTATTCCTGGCAACGGCGATAACTTTGGTGGGGGGAGTAATGTTCCATCTAGTTGGGCAAGTATTGATGTAGATGCCCTTTATGACTTTTATAAAACCCTGGATCCTGAAGCTTATCAGCAAGTTATTCCATCATTAAGTAACGCAAGTGGAGATACGTTTACGGTAAAAGAAGAAACAACTCATGCGTATATTGAAGCGGTAATAGAAGATGAATTATTTGGTAAACCTTACTTACTTAATGTTGGCGTGAGATATGTTAAAACTGATGTTACTTCAAGTGGTTTTTCTCAAAATCCCGCTAATTTAACTTATGGCCCTGATGGCCTACCTGCTAATGACGATTGGCAAATTCGAGAGTTAGTCCATTTTGATGGCAGCTACTCTAAAGTTTTACCTAGTATGAATTTTAAAATAAACCTCACGGATGATGTTGTATTTAGATTAGCGGCTTCAGAGGCTTTGTCACGTCCTGATTTGTGGAGACTATCGCCAAATACCTCTCTTAGTCCAATCACCGAATCAGGTGGTGACAATAAATCTAAAGGCACTATGTACGAGAATGATCCTGGGTTAGAACCTTATACCGCAGATCAATTTGATACGGCTATTGAATGGTATTACAGTGAAACAGGAAATATTGCGTTTGCTATGTTTTTCAAGGAGTTAAACTCTTTTATCAAAGATGATATTTCAAGTGAAGTCATTGCTGGTCAAGATTTTAAGGTTACAAGACCCTATAATGATAGTGATAATAATGCACTTATTCGCGGTTATGAGCTTGCTTGGTTTCAGACTTTTGATGAATATTTACCTGATAGCTTAGCAGGGTTTGGTATTGCAGCTAATTACACCTTTAATAACAGTGTTTCAGGTGAGCATGATACAGAAGGTAATGAAATTCCATTTTGGGGATTATCAAAGCATCAAACAAATGCCAGCATATTCTATGAAAATAATAACTTTAGTATGAACGTTGCCCTTAACGTGCGATCAAAATACAACAATAGAAAAGCATGGCGTTGGACTTATGAAACCAATGGTTGGTTAAACGACGAACAGGCAGAATCAAGTCAGTGGAAAGATCTAAGTATAAGTATGTCTTACGATATTACTGAAAATCTAAAAATCACGGCTGATGCCAATAACTTGTTAGACCCTGACGATAACACATCAGTTAATGCTGCTCATACATCGTCATCATATACTTACTCATCTGCAGGTTATGGTCGTCGTTATTCAGCAGGCATACGGTATAAATTCTAACCCTTATCAACCAGTAAAGACCACCAAGTGCTTATTTCAGCATTTGGTGGTTACTTTATCATCTAAACCCTATTAGCTTTATCTAGTTATAGAATTAAGCCCCCGCAACTTTGTTTGCGGTTTTTTCAATTAATTTCTAAAGCAATTTAATTCCTAATTTTGTTAATAAAATCCTCTATTGAGAGAAAATTATGAAAATACTCAAAACATATGTTCAAGCAAGTAAATTACTATTTATTCTAGCTACCAGCACTTTATTAGCCACACAAGGTTGTGGTGGGTCTCAAGCTAACAAAGAAACTGCAAATAGCGCTATTACACTACCAACATCTAATGAATATAAAATAAAAATCAGTACGACTGAAGTTGGCAGCGCAATCTATCTGAATGGTGTTTACACCGGCGAAGTTACGCCGGCAGAACTAAGCGTTAATACTACAGGAGAGCACACAATTGGTATTGGTTTAATCAATTCAAAATTGTATTTGAAAAAAACAATATCTATTACCCAAAGCAGTGAACTTCAACAATTTTCACTCAACTTAAATGACTTACAAGCAGCTAAAAATTGGAAGGCATTATTTATTGGCGTTAAGAACGCTAAAAAACCACAAGGTAGCTGTGTTAGTTCATACACTAACGAAGAACTTGACGCAGGTTACCAATTTTTACAATGGTCGTTTGAAGAACGACTTGAAGGTTACAGCTACAATACAGTTAACTGGCTATTTGACCGTTTTGATATTACCGATGAAATAGTCACATTAGATAAAAACGCAGTTTTACAACCTGAAATTATTGAGCCTTACTTGGCCAGTCATAACATTAAAAAAGGTGATTACGACTTTATTGTGCCCTTCTATCGAGGTGGTGATAATATTGACCGCGGTGTTCAGGTAACTGGACAAGACTGTTATTTAGGAGCATATCAAGGGTTAGGTTGGTATGACTATGACATACTCAGTGTCGAGGCATCTTATGTTCAAATTCGTTATTGGGATAATGCAATTTTCGCAATAGCAGCCTCTAAAGAAGATCAGTATGATCCTGGCATGTTCATTCACGAGTGGTTACACAGTGTCGCTGAGTCAAAAAAAGAAGGTAATACATTTTTTGAAAGCCAAGGATATACCATGCCAGATGATGGCTCTGCAGGACATTATGTTGTACACGCCGCAGGTGCTTATCAGTATACATTTCCATGGATGCTTTGGTATCAAGACTTAATTTCCGGTAAAGTAAAAAAAGGTCAACAGTACTTGGGCATTACACCTGAAGCCTTTCTGGCGTGCTCAGTACGAGAAAAAGCCTTAGATGTTTGTCCACCTAAATAATTTCAGTAATCATGAATTTCCCATTAAACGAAGTGCCTAGAAATTCACTCTCTTCATAAAGGACGATATTAAAAGTATCGTTCTATGACATTATTGAACCAAGAATGTCATAGAACAAATTATTCTCAGCGCTAGTACATGTATCGTATTTTAAACATGATTAAGTCAACATCGGGGTTTTTAAACTGATTTTCGATGACATCGCCATGACGGGCAAATTGTTGACTTTGCTCAAAGTAACTACCGTTTCTTGCATAAACTACGTACACATCTGATAAAGGAGCAAAACGGTAGCGATAACGAAGTTGTAAGGTTAATTGGCTTTGCTTAAAGTTAGGTTCTTGTTCATTGGTAGACGAATATTGTGTTTTGTTATCGTCAAAAGTAACCTTCTTAGCGTTTTCAGCTTCAATACTGTACCACTGCCCTTTTATACTGAGCTCTTGGTTTTCAAACATTGACCAAAGCACCTTAAAACTAAATTGGTCGTAAGTACGTTGGTAACTCGTTAATTCCCCTTGAGAATTTCCTATCAACCAGTCATCACTGTTTAAACGGGATATGCTACCCGAAAAAATAGTTTGATCGGTTAATGCATAGTCAGCTGATACTTTAAGACTATTCGCCCAGTCGTTTAGACCTTCTTGTAAATAATTTAAACCAACTTCGTAATGAAACTCTCCTGAATAAGGGCTGATAAATTGAAATGAGTAATCTTGTCTGTCAGTTAATTTTACGCTGCCATTACCACGTGAAATAAGGTCATCATAACCAGAAGTAGCATAATTTATTTTCGTAACGATTTTGGCGCTACTTTGTGTTTTTGCTGTAATGGTGGCAGTATATTTTACAGGCAAACGTTCATTTTGAAAGTTGTTTGAGAACGTTGCCGAACCATGCCAATCAATTTGTTTAAATAAATTGCTTTCACCACTTGGGAGCAATAAATAATCACTTGATAAGTTGATTTCACGTAGATTATTACGTGCTAAGTATCCCATGTCATTTAGATCTAAATCTTCGTCCAACCATGTAAGTCTCATAGCTGTTTTCCATTGACGATTGGTTCGATAATTAAGATTGAATGTACCACCTAAACCCTCTGAAGATATTACATCTTTAACTTTTGAATATAAGAATGCACCGTTAATACTAATGTTACTTTCGTCAAAGCCATAATCTATTGCAGAGCTCAGTACACTACGGTTTATCGATGGACGATCGACCCAATTAAGTATTTGCCCTACATAACCTTGTTCACCCTTGTATAACCAGCGAGTACTAAGGAACTGCTTACCTTTTGCATCGTCACTATCATCTTCACTCACAGCCATTATGCCAAGATCTATTTTTTGATTGGTATTAAGGTATTTTACCGCGGCAAGGATATCCGATGGTTCACTGTTACTACCGTCAGAGTTACCACCGATACGCCGTGTATTTAACATTTCGAAGGTATTAGCTTTGATATCAAACAAGCTTTGATTTTCAGTGAAAAAAACTCGTTTATCACTGTATAACGTTTCAACCGCTGAGAAATTTGCGATCAGTTCATCACTTTCTGCTTGACCAAAATCAGGATTAATTGTCGCTGTTATTTGTTGATTTACCGTTGGTTTCCATAATAAATCGGCACCAATTTTTACTGTCGATTCTTTTTCGTTGAAGTCTTGTGTTAGCGAGCTATAAGGAAACATTTGCATCGTTGAGGATTTAGGTTTATTGACTTTTACACTGTATAAAGACTGCATGAAATTAGCGCGAGATGATGACGTATCAGGAAAAGAATAAGCTTCTCCTTCTCCAATATTATATCTTGAAAAGTAGAGTTTTATTTCGCTTGAATTGTATTTATTCGCTAATGGAAATGGGGCTATTGCCCAAGGAATGAAAATTTCACTGTACCAGTTAGTTTCGTCTTCAGAAATTTTAAAATCCCAAGCACCTTCCCAGTCATCATCAAAATTACTGCCGCGTGAATAAACGCCATCCATACTACCGTTTCCAAGCGTCGTCACAAATTCATATACTGTGTCTCCTTGTCCTGAAAAATCAATAGATACGACATTAAAGTCTGCTGAAGTGTGTTGGTCTTTACCGCTATATTTTCTTGAACGTTTCGATTTTTCCTGTTGATTTTCAAAAGAAATATATAAGCCGTCGTCGGTCGTAATAACACGAACGGTCGTATTCACTTTAGGTTTTAGCCCAGTATCAGGGGATGTAACAACCAAAGATGAAAATGTTGTTGCTGTAGACCATATTGATTCATTAATTTTACCGTCTAAGGTAATTTCACTGGAGCTTACTTGAGTCGTCAGTTCTTCAGCTGCCATATTGCGGCTAATTAATAATAGCGTCAAAAAAAGTAATAGATTGGTTAACTTCATTAGAGAGGAGTCTTTTTAATAATATAGATTAGCTGCTATGTTAATAAATATTTTCGCCTTTCAATAAATGAAATAAAGCGTATAGTCATGAATATAATTCATACTTGGTATTCAGCATGTTTAGAAAGCTACCTCCTTTAAAGTCATTATTAGCATTCTCTGCCGCTTCACGAAGCCAAAATTTTAGTAGTGCTGCGAAAGAGTTATACATAACACAAAGTGCTGTTAGTCATCAGATCAAAAACTTAGAAGAATTTCTCGGGCATAAACTTTTTTATAGAGAAGGAAAAGTTTTAAAGTTATCACCTGAAGGACATGTTTACGCACAAAAAGTAAATCAAAGCATTGAACAACTCATCTCTGCAACTCAAGAGTTAATTGGTAATCATGATAATGTTTTACAATTTGGAGTGAGTAGTACTTTTGCTATTCATCGTATAACACCTGAACTCAGTGATTTGTATCAGCGTCATAAAGAGCTTGATATTCGTTTACGAATGTTAAGTTGCAGCGATATTATTACAGCATTAGATTTAGACGTTATTTTATACGACCATCCCATTGAACATATTTCTTATGAATGCATTCAATTAAAGAATGAAGTTTATTATCCGGTTGCTAATGCAGAACTGGCAAAGAAACTGAGCCCATCCCCCATTGAATGGCAAAAAGAAACAACATTAATTGATATTGAAACGGTTGATTTATGGCAAGTTTGGTTCAAAGAGCAAGGACATGAACTAGTCGATAACAATATTCAGTACTTCCTACACTCGATATTAATTTTGAAAACCGTAATGGCCGGACAAGGAGTCACTTTGTTAGGTGAAACATTAATACGTGATGAATTAAAAAGTGGTGAATTAGTTAAATTAAGCGATAAGCCAATCGTTTTTCCTGATGACGGCTTCTATTTTGCGTGGCATAAACGTCGAAAAAATGATCCAAACATTCGACTACTTAAAAATTGGTTAATGGGCTTATTATAATTAATTTTATAAATTCAAAGTGCGCTTTTATATTTTAAATTCCAACGTAGGTGTATGAATAGTATTCACGTGAGTTAAAAAAGTTCATTGGTAGGTTTCAACTATTTCTCATAAAGTAAGGTTTTAGTTTTATGAGGAATTAGTATGAAAAATGCTTTATTAGTTACTGCCCATCCCTATGTGAAATCTTTCAACTTTGCTTTACGAACCCAAGCTATTGAGTTACTGAATAAGTTTAACTGGCAAGTAAATACGTCTGACTTGTACCAACAGGGGTTTAACCCTATTTTAAGCCCTGCTGATTTTCCAAATATATCAACATCTGTTCCTTTAAGTTTGCTTAAACAACAAGAAATTGCTCATCAGCAAACTCTATTTAGCCATGATATTAATAGTGAGCAAAGTAAACTATTAGCAGCAAATTTGGTGATATTACAGTTTCCATTATGGTGGGGAAGTTATCCTGCAATATTAAAAGGTTGGATTGAAAGAGTTATTAGTCGTGGGTATGGCTATGGTAGTAATAATTTATTGTCAGGAAAAAGTGTTTTACTCTCTGTGACAACGGGTGGTGCTAACAGCAACGAAGAGATTGAATATTATCAAAAAAAGATTTATCAGCTCGGTGTTGATGTTTTTACTTATGCAAAAATGGAGGTATTAAAACCAATTATTAATCATGGCCCAAGTCATAGTAGCTATAAACAGAGACAAACCATGCTTGATAGCTCAAAACAGCAATTAGCTTCCATGTTAAATACTCAAACATCAATAAGTTAAAATAAAGACCATATTAAACTTTTTCGTTATTCGTTAATTTGTTAATTTGTTTGTTTTATTTTAGACTCACAAATGGGGAGCCAACGTTTTAATGCCTCTTCCACCTTGACTGGATTTACTGGTTTAGAGATAAAATCGTCCATTCCAACAGATAGGCACTTTTCTCTGTCCCCTTTCATTGAATTAGCGGTCATGGCGATTATCGGAATATCTCTATTGAGCACCTTTGATTCTGGCAGGCGAATTTGTCGAGTTGCGTCATAGCCATCCATTATCGGCATTTGGCAGTCCATGAAGACTAAATCAAAAGGTAAATTCTCTAGAGAGTTTACCGCTTCTTCACCATTAGCGGCTAAATCAACTTGCACACCAAATTTTTTCAATAAACCTTGAGCCACTTTCTGGTTAATCGCATTGTCTTCAACGACGAGTACTCTGGCTTTGAACTGTGGAAGTGCACGAGCATTATATACTGTGAACAAGTCTTGCTCTGTAGATTTAACTCCTGCTATTGCCATTAAGGTATTGTAGAGAAGTGATTGCTCGACAGGTTTGCTACAGTAACCGTTAAAACCTGCCACTTTAAGTTTGTCTGAATCCTCTTGTTGTCCTTGCAAAGTCTGCAACACAAGTTGGGTGCTAGCCAATTGTCTATCACTGCTAATAGCTATACCTAGTTGGAAACCATCCATACTCGGCATTTTAGTGTCTATTATTGCAATATGGTAAGGGATCCGTTTCAAAACAGCTTCCCTTAGTTTTTTTAAGGCTTTATCACCACTATCTATCAAGGTATGTTCAACATTCCACTTAGTTAACATTTCTCCTAATAACTTCAGATTTGTTAAATTATCATCTACGACCAGTATTTTTTTAGCACGTAAGTTGTTAAAAGCTTTTTGTGGTTGCTGACTGTGGGCTTTAACTACATTTATCGTAAACCAAAACGTTGAACCTTTACCTTCATAACTTTTGACACCAATTTCTCCATCCATCAGTTCAACCAACTGTTTGCTTATAGACAAACCTAAACCTGTGCCACCGTATTTACGCGTAGTCGATCCGTCGGCCTGACTGAAACGTTCAAAAAGTTTATTCTGCTGTTCATCAGTAAGACCAATGCCAGTATCAGAGACCTCAAAGAAAAGTGTTGTATACTGCTCAGTCTGCTCCTGTACTTTACAAGATACTGAAACCTCACCTTGTTGCGTAAATTTAATTGCATTACCAATTAAGTTGTTAAGTATTTGTCGGATTCGTCCTGGGTCCGCAATATATGATTGAACCGTCATTATATTTGCAGGACAAATGAGTTCTAAATTTTTTTCGTGGGCCTGTAAAGCAACGCTGCTACCAAGGTCGTTCAGCAATAATTCTAAATCAAACTCAAGTGGTTCAAGTTCTAACATTCCAGCTTCAATTTTAGAAAAATCAAGAATATCGTTAATTATCGTCAACAACGAATCAGCACTGTTCTTCACTGTTTTAGCAAAGTTTTTTTGCTCAGAATTTAACGATGTATCAAGTAGAAGATTTGTCATTCCGATCACGCCATTCATCGGCGTTCGAATTTCGTGACTCATATTTGCTAAAAAATCAGTTTTAGATTCATTTGCGACTTCCGCCTGTTTCTTTGCGTCAGCCAAGCGAGAAATAGTCTGTTTTTGATGAGTAATGTCGGTTCGAATTGAGATGTATCCATGTAATTTATTATCATTATCGTAAAGTGGCACTATAGTTGTGTCGACCCAAAAAATCTGACCATCTTTGCTTTTATTGCACACTTCGTCGTGCCAAAAATCACCTTTAGAAACGGCTAAAAACATATTTCGCCAGTAATCTTTTGGCTGATGTTCAGAGTTGAGAATACGATGATTTGTACCGATCAGTTCTTCACGACTATAACCACTGATAGCGCAAAACTTATCATTGGCGTAGGTAATAATCCCTTTTATATCAGTGACAGAAACGAGTGAGTGTTCATCCATTGCCGTCTTTTGTGCAGCTAAATCCTGTTGCGCTGCAATGCGAATTTTCTCGTTTTCCCGTCGCCCATCAATTTCTAGTTTGAGCCTTTGGTTCATACGGAAAAAGATGAAGATGGTTACGATTAATATTGTCAGAATTGGTAATGCCCAAACCATAATAGTTGATAATTGTGTGCCAGACTGTACCTTCACCGATAACCAATTATTAGCAATAGCTGAATGCTGTTTTTCATTCATAGCAGCAAAGGTTTTGTTTAAAATGGGAATAAGGGGTTCAAGTCCTTTTCGAACAGCCATAGATAATTCAAGTTTATAAGGCGTAAATGCAGTGATAATTATATTGTTAAGTTTACTTTTGTTAATTTCATAATTAATCGCTGCTATGGAGTCAACAAAGGCGTCAATTTCTCCGGATTGTAATTTTTTTAGCCCTTCCTCAATAGAAAAAACATTTACCACATTGATATTTGGGTGATCTCGATTAATGAGTTCATTATAAACATAGCCTTTTATTAGACCCAGTTTTTTGCCCTTTAATGAGGGTAAACTTTCAGCATAAAAACCACTTTTATTACTGACAATAACGAGTGATATCTCAAAATATGGATCAGTGAAATTTATATTTTTTGCTCTTTTTTCGGTATAAAGAACTGAAGACATTACATCAATTTTACCCTGTTTAAATTCCTCCAGCGCTTCTATCCAACTAAGCCCTACCCTGGGATTAAAGTTTATTTGTAATTGTTGCTGTGTATTCTTCATGTAATCAGCCGAGATCCCGCTTAACTCTCCTTGTTTATCATAAAATTCAAAAGGTGCCCAATTAGTATCAGTACCCAAACTTAATGAATTATGTTGAGATAACCACCTTCTTTCAGCCCCAGTTAAAGTAGAAACTGCAGACGAGGCCTCAAAAAAAGGTTTTAACCTTGGTAACCATCTTTTTTCTAAAGCTATAATTTTATTAATAGGAATATTCTCTATGCCCGCATTAATTTTAGCTAATAATTCAGGTTGATCTTTTGCTATAGCCCCGAGCACATTATTCGAATGTATAACCTCTTCAGAAATAACGAATACTCCACTTAAGCCCTTTTTAGCTAGTTGTGCGAAAGCCGAGGGTAATTCAGCAATAACGGCCTGAACATCATTAGTTAATAACTGATTAAGGGCATCATCAAAATTTATATAAGTAGATTTTTCGAAATCAGGGAAATTATCTCTAATATAGGTCTCTTGAAAACTAAGACGTTGGCTAGAAACTTTTATATTTTTTAGCTCCCGAAGTTTGGAGTCTTTACTGATTGAACGATTATAAATAATCCCTGTTTGTACATTATGAATAGGCAATGAAAAATCAGCCCACTGTTCACGTTCTTTGTTTCTAAAAAGCCCTGAATGCAATGTGTTTTTTTGTCTAGTTAACTGCAAAGTCTCTTCGAGAGGCACTAGAACAAAGCGTATTGGTATATTGTTGGTTTTAGACCAAAGTTCCCAAAATTCGACATATAATCCGGTAGGTGAGCCATTAGGTAAGGGAAAGCTAAAGGGCATATTATGTTCAGGAACTAGTACAGTAAGAACATTCGATTGCTCTTGAAAGGATTCTTCTGATAACAACGCAGGACTAGGTAGAAGAACAAAAGTAATAAGTAGGCAAAAAACGAATCTAAATTTCATATCCTTCATATTAGTATAAGAAGTAGAGTTTGTTTAATTTAATTATTATTCAATAGATTATTAAGTCATGTGAAAAAGCTTAAGTAGCTAAACATTTTTACTATTTCAGTTAAATCCTTAGTTATTTCTGCATAACGATAAATGCTAATGCACATTAAACAAAGAGTGTTAACGGTTTATTGGATGCGATAAATTTATGGCTGCTATGAACAAATAATGCTTGGCCGTGCAAACAATTAGTACTAACGATTTTATAAGCTATAATAAAAATACATACGATAACCGGAGTTAATCAACACATCAGCTCAAAGCTTTGTAAAAATAAACATACAGCACAACCTAGTGTATCTTATTGGTATTATTCATAAGAAAGGGGAACATCATGGCTAAAGCAGAAGTTAATAAAGAACTTGTTAATAAACGCCCGTTATATCTACCTCCACTTCTAAAGACATTACCGCCTGAATAGCGCACTAAAAAAAGCCAGTATAGTGATACTGGCTTTTTATTTATCTCTTGTATAATTAACAAACAACTGTTACTAGGAAATACTATGCGCTCAACCTACGTCTTGCTCATTATGCTACTGGCTTTAGCTTCTTGTTCAGGAGAGAAAAAAAATAACGTTGAAGAACCATCTAGTTATGTAAAGCCTATTAAAAGCACACCTACAGAAAACTTACCTATACCTGACAACCGTTTTTCAACTACATACAAAATTTTACTCTTTGGAAATAGTCATGTATCTGGCTTAGGTAACTTAATAAAAATCCTTGTCAATAATGGTATACCCAATGCAAATATAACGTTTACTAATGCTAGCGGTGGTTTTTTAGATAATGAAGGCAGCTATCAATATAGAGCTGATTTACTACAAAACACCTCATGGACTCATGTCATTTTACAAGGTCAAAAATATTCGCAGTCAGGAATTACCGTTTACCCAACACTCAGTGCTCAAATATGGATTGATAAAGCCAAACAACATCAGATAACACCCATACTTTTCCCTGAACATCCACAAAAAGGCAGCACAACTGAGGGTAAACAAGTCCATGACATTCATATAGGAATAACCACACAACAAAAATCATGTATAGCCCCTGTTGGCTTAACTTGGAATAAAGTCTCGCAAATAGAACCACTGCTCAATTTACATAACAATGATGGTAATCATGCCAATTTAATGGGCCAATTACTGACCTCTTATGTTTTTTATGAAGTAATAACGGGCGAGTCAGCTGACTTACTGCCTTTTATTGAATCAATAGCAGTAACTGAGTCTAATCAGCAAATATTAAGGCAATTAGCATCAGAAACCATTCAAGCTAACCTTCCCTGCTTGTTTGACTCTTAACGAGCTTTTTTAATGTAACGAGAAGGATGGGACGAATATATTAGAGTCCCATACTCGAATTTATTGTCGATTTGTAATGAAAGGTCTGCATATAAACAGCCTTCCGCTAATCTTTCAAAACCGACAAATTAGCCAGGTTAACAGTTTAATTAGCTAGCTTATTTAAATTTAGCGATACTTGTACCAATAATAGGCATCCGGTTACACCAAGCCCTAATCCAATGCCCATCCATATGCCTTGTAATTGAAATGTCTGCATTAAATACCAGGCTGCTGGTAGACCTGCCAACAAATAACCAACACCTGTGATCACTGCCGGCGCAAAGACTATTTTCATGCCACGTAAGATGTTTAGTCCGGTTAACTGCCATGAATCAACGACAAAGCAGGCGGCGGCAACTAACATTAAACTCGGTAAAATATCGACCAGTTCCGTAAATAGCGCATCGCCAGGTTTAGCAAACCATTGCGACAGCCATTCAGGGTTAATAGTGAACATCATGCCTATCACTACACTTGATGCGGTAGCCAAGACCAAACCATTACGTGCGATGTGAATTATAGTTTTTTTGTCTTTTTTACTCCCGAATTGGTTACCCACTAATATTGAGGTTGCTTGAGCAAAACCATAAGATATACACCATGAAAAGCTTAAAATTTGCAAAGCGATTTGATGCGCGGCAAGTGATACCGCGCCTAAAGTACCCGCCATTAAACCAGCACCGGAAATTAATGCAAATTCGGTCAATGTTGCTAAAGCAACAAATGATCCCATAAATATTAAGGGTTTAACATTGGTGAGTTTGTATTCAAACCATTTAGTCCAAGGTTTGTACGGCAAAAACTGCGGCTGGCGAAATAACCACACGCCGTAACTTATAGCCATCAACCAAGCAGCTAATGAAGTCCCGTAACCGATACCAACAATGCCAAAATCCAATTCAAATGCGAGCACATAGCTAATAATAATATTTAGCATGACAGTGATCACCGAAGCCCACAAAACAGAGCGAGGAGCGCCAAAGCTCACCGCCAGTCCACGAAAGACAACGATCAACAAGTTAGGTAACATTGACCATTTTAATGCATGCAAATAGAGCATACTAAGATCAATGATCTCAGGTTGTTGTCCAGTCATCAGCAATAAAGTAGGTAAGAAGTAAAATAAGGGTAATAGTGCGAGACTTATCATCGCAGATAATAATATGGCACCTTTTAAAATTCCTCTAATTTCAGCATCATTGCCAGCGTTATGCTGTTTTTCCCCATAGGCTATTGCAAGCAGGTTAGTAACCGCCCCAATCATGCTCATAACAACAATAAAAATAAAACCAAAAACAGAACCAGCAAGGCCTCCAGCAGCCATGGTAATGACACCAATACGTGCCATCATCCAAATATCTGAAAGTACCATTAATTGCGCGACTAACTGTGAAATGATTAAAGGTACTGCAAACTTAGCGAGCTGCCTCACGTTTATCCCCTTATGTATACCCGTTCCACCTCAAGATGCAGTTTCAGAGCTAAGCTAGGAAATCAGATCAAGACTCACTATGAAGATAATGGTTATTCCCTTATCAAGTAGTGCAACGCAGGACTGTTTTTCTAGTTTAGCTCCCTACGGGCAAGCCGATAAAGGGTCATCTCCGGCGTTATTGATTTCGACAATAGAATAACTATTTTCTTCAATCAATGCCTTGCAGCTAACCCTTTCTCGACTTGCTGAAATCTGCATCTTGAAGTGGAACGGGTATATCTTGTAAACTTTTCTCTATTGCTACAAATTAAATGAATGGTTATTGCTTTTCAAGCGAGTAATATGTCAATCTAGGATGCATAAAACTCATGCCAATTGATATTCACGAGAAATCCATGCAACGCCATGCACTTAAGCGTCACTATAATCTTCCCCATTCCTTAAATACCTTACGAGTATTTGAAGCTGCTGCCCGATATTTAAGTTTTACTCATGCAGCCACCGAGCTTAATGTCACCCAAAGTGCGGTAAGTAGGCAAATACGGCAACTTGAAGATAACCTTGGCTTTAGTTTATTCAATCGTTTGCATCGAGCTTTGGAGTTAACCAATGAAGGCAGCGAATTGTCGATGCTGTTATCGAGACAATTTGGTGAGTTAAACCGTGCAATTTATCAATTGGCACCTTCGCTGCAAAGTGAACTTAAAATCAAAGTGGAAACCAGTTTGGCAGCGCGATGGTTAGTTCCTCGGCTGCATAAATTTAGACAGCGCTACCCAAATCTGCAAGTGAACTTAACATTGGCCTGGTTTCAAGCTGGGGTAAATATTAATCTGGAAAGTGGCGGTTATGATGTTGCTCTTTTTGGCGAAAAATATCCTGACGCTCGGTACGCAGAAAATGAATTACGCTGTGAATATATGGCGCCAATTTATCATTCGTCATTATGTGAAAACCAGCAACTACTCACGGTTCAACAAGCCATTGATAATGTTCACATTCATCCTACAGAAGACAAATCAGACTGGAAACAATGGTTAACATTAACGGAGAATAATGCTCAGATCCTAGATAAAGACATAACCTTTAATAGTTTAGACTTAGCGATTATTGCCGCCACTTCGGGTGAAGGCGTAGCAATGATGGATTTAATGCTGATATTGGATGAACTGGAAAAAAACGACCTTTTGCTACCCAAGCAGGTACAAATCACGCAGAGCAGATGGCAGTATTACTACTATGTCGCACCACAAACCAATGCCATTGATGATATTAATCTCTTTATTGCTTGGTTAGAAGAAGAGTTCAGCCAAGATGAACAAAGACTAATTAAGCTCGCCAGCGAAAATGATTGGTCTATGCCTAATGTAAGCAATAGCCTTTAGTAACAATATCATCAGTTCAGTGCATCTAGACCTGACTAACCGTATAATGAGATACCACTCATATTTACGATTAAAGTCATATTTAATGCAAATTAATGACCAAACCTGTTTACCAGAACTCGCGGAGCCAAGACAAAATCACCAGCATTTCAAAATATTTAAGCCCTATGGTTTTTTAAGTCAGTTTGTACCTGAAAAACGAAAGAAAAAACATTTGCTAGGAGAGCTATTTAAATTTCCCGATAAAACCATGGCGATTGGGCGATTAGATCACGACTCAGAAGGATTATTGTTACTGACGACCGACGGTATGATCAGCTATAAAGTGAGAAGCAAAGACATAGACAAAGAGTACTACGTGCAAGTTGATGGAGTCATAACAGCCCAAGCAATGTCATTACTACAAAATGGCGTTGAAATTACCATTAATGGCGCGACTTATTTAACCCTACCTTGTAAAGCGACCAAGCTAGACTGTCATCCTCACCTTCCCACTCGTGGCCGAAAAATTCGCGATCCAAAACATGGCCCAACTAGTTGGATATCTATCACACTGCGTGAAGGAAAAAATCGTCAGATAAGAAAAATGACGGCGGCTGTAGGTTTTGCGACATTAAGATTGGTAAGAGTTCGAATTGGCGATATTCATATCGATAACATGGTTGCCGGTGAAGTTGTCACACTAACCAATTTTGACGCCAGATTTAATCGCTAAAGCCTCAAGTATTAAACCAAGCCAACTTGAGGCCGAATAAAAGCTAGGTTAGCTATTCCAACTTGTTTTCCTATTGTAAACAACACTTCTTATATTTCTTTCCACTGCCACAAGGACAAGGATCATTACGACCAGCCATCTTTAATGAACTAACAGGCACACTATTTTCTAAAATCGTATTTTCGTCGTACATAATATTAGCCAATAAACCGCCTTCCTCCATTAACGAATCAAAGCCTTCAAAGTCTTCATTGATAATACTATCGAGTTCTTCATCTTCTGAGTCATCATCAGCCCAAGCACTTAAGGTGGTAATAACATTAAATTCAGTTTGAATCATGCCCGATTCAATCAACTTAGGTGTGCCTGACCTGTTCCATGCTTTTACTTCACATTGTTTAAAGCGTTCTTCATCAAATAAGCCTTTATCACCTAAATCGTTGTCACATAGGCCAATAAACTGAGCTTTAAAATCATCAAGTTGATATTCAATGCAAGAATCGGCTAACGCGCTCATTAAAAAGCTATTGGTTGAACTCGGTAAAGCCGAAAATACAGTTATCCATCGAGTAACATGTGCGCTTAATACGAATTCATCAATAATCCCCGCTTCATACTGAGCAAATACCGCTTCAATTGCAGATGCTTTGCAATACATAGCTTGATGACCATCAACAATATAATTACACAATGCTTGGGTATTACCATCGAGCACATTATAAAATAAGGTCGGCGTTAATTCAGTAAGCACATCGCCAAACACACTTTCAAGAGGCGTTAAAAACGAATCGCTACGTGCAAATAACTGCAAACATTTTTCTAATGCTGGGGAATATTTTAATTCCCCTAATAATAACGTACCAAAAAATAAAATGGCCTGTTGCTCGTCGGTTAATGAGGTATCATCTGCGATAAATTGATCTATCAATCGTTCTAATTCAGGATAAAATTCCGACCAGTTTGCTTTTACCACTTCGAGGCCTGCAATAGGTAATTCGTTGTCTTGTGCATTACCTATTACCGATAAAGCTTGTTGTAAATTCATGTGAATTCCACGTTATATAATCAATGATGAGTGCATATGCCGAATATTATATAATAACACCAGTTATTACCGCTACTATTCAACGCATCAAATTTCAAACGATAAAAAAGCGACTCGTTAAAGTAGTAATTTATTTGTTTCTAGCGGGAAGTGTCGGCAAAGTTTTATTAAGCTGTAAAAGATAAAGAAAAAATAATCATACAGTGTGTCTCCTTTTTTATCACTGATACGTTATACATATAGATACTGATAAAAAAGTTATTAGTACTAACAAAAATAGGAAATGTTATGAATGATTATATGTTGGTATACAAAGGTGGCGACCCTAAATGGATGGAGAATACTTCAAAAGAAGAAATGGCCGCTAGTATGGAACAATGGGGAGCATGGATGGGCATGTTAGAACAAAAAGAACAATTAGTTTCGGGTGGTTCTCCCTTAGAATATACCGGAAATAGCATTAGCCAAGACGGCGTAGTCACAGATTTGTCTTCTATTGAATTAAAAGAATTGGTCAGTGGATATTCAATAATAAAAGCGACAGATATTGATGAAGCCACAGCCATTGCCAAAGAGTGTCCTATCTTTAACTACCCAAATATTACAGTAGAAGTAAGGCCTGTGATGTGTATTGATTGATATCTATTCAATTTAATTAATCTAATTAAGTAGGCGCTGCAGCTGTTGCATCATTAATCGATGTTCATGCGCAGTGCCGCCAATTTTTTTAGAACAATGAGCTTGTTGATAAGCAAGCTTTTCATTACCAGCTTTAGCATTTAAATACGCTAAAATAGCCAGCGGCATATGTGAGTTAACAAGCGCTTGGTGACTTTGCAATAACGTTACCTTGTTAATTGCTTCATTCACATTTCCGGTATGCCCAAGAGCAATTGCGTGGTTGAGCTTGGCCACAGGTGAATCTGTTATTTTTATATAGTCATCATAATAACTAACAATTAACAGCCAGTTGGTATCTGAAAACGTTGCGGCACAACAGTGCTGTTGCGCAATTAACGCTTCGATATGAAAGCGACTAACCGTATTACTAGCCTCAGTAGAAGCTTTTAAAATATGATCACCCGTATTAATATATTCTTGTTGCCACAGGCTTCTATTTTGTAAATCTAATGGAATATTAAAACCATCTTCATCAACACGGGCATTAATACGCGCGATATTAAAATGCATCAATGCAAACAGACCAAACGTATCTTGATTAGCCATTTTAGGTTCATTTATTAGCATTTTCACTAAAGCGATTGCTTCGTGGCAAAATTCAATATTGATAGACTTTTTAGGATCTGAACTATAAAAACCTTCATTAAAAAGCAAATATAATACCGTGTGTACCGTGTCCATAGCTTCTCTGAGTTTATCATCACAGGGTAATTCAAAACTGAGTTGCTTTAATTTTTCTCGTGTTCTTAATATCCTTTTTTTAACAGTCGCTTCATTTAATAATAGCGCCCGAGCAATGGCACGAATACTAAAACCACATAACGACTTTAATATAAAGACGATTCTGTTTTCAGCTTTTATACTTTGGTGACAACAAATGAAGATCATTCTAAGTTGATCGTCTTTTATTTTTAGAACTTTAAATTCTTCTTCGATGGTAAAAGCTAACGTCCATTCACTGAGTAAATATAGAGATAAGTCTTCTGATAGTTTTACTTTGGTTTTATCCGCTCTTATTTTATCAAGCGCTTTATTTTTAGCAGTTGTCATCAACCATGCGGCAGGGTTTTGGGGGATTCGATGTTGTTGCCAATCAATCATGGCTTTACTAAAAGCGTCTTGCATTACATCTTCTGCTAAGTCAAAGTTATGCACACCAAAAATGCGTGTTAATACCGCCAGTAACTTTGCAGATTGTGTTTTATAAAGCTGCTCGATAAGTGCATCAACATCTGTCATTAATGTCTACTTTTATCCATACCTATATATATCAACAAGAAAGATAACATCGCCATTCTTTTCCATCAACATACATTAGCGTTTAAGCTACAAACATTTTGTGTATGTTTTTCAATTTTATAAAGCAAAAAAGTTAATCTTTCAGTTTACGGTTTTTTCATAAGGTAGGGGAAAGAATGGGACGAAAATGAGCGCTGATTCCATTAAATAAAATGACCATTAGAGTAATCAGGTTTACCTTTATTATTTTGTCGACCTTTGATTAATTATAATATCGGTTTAGATATTCCTAAATATGAACTAACGGATTGCTCTAAAATATCTATTAATTCTTCATCCATATACTGATATTCATCAGGAATATCTAACACTAGAATATCTTTATATTTAAGTAACCTACTGAACTCAGCTTTAAGTCGACTTTTATGCTTTTCTTCCATCACAAAAATAGTTTCAGCCCATTGAATGTCTTTTACATTTACCGTTTTTCTTGCACTTGCACTCGTTCCGGCTGATCTTACATTTAGCTCAGCATGCTTCTTAAATATTTGTTCTCCTGTAGGGCTACGCCACTGATTTTTACTACAGACGAAGAGGATGTTTTTCAATTACAGCTCCTTATTAATCTCTTTTTTAATTTCGAGTAGCAATATAAAACTAAAACCAATTAAAGCAATGTTAGTAGTAACAGGGTTAAATGCTTCAATAAGTAAATGCGGTTGCATTAAAGCCACAAAAGCTAATAGACCAGTAAGCCCGATAATATTTAATAGTACAATGGCTTTATTGCGATATAAAACAAAGAAAACTAGCCCAAAAATAACTTCTCCTACCCCTGCTGATTTAGTCACTAAATAAGAAAGTTCATCAGATAAACCGATACTCGCCGTCATTGCTTTTTCTAACGGGGCTATATGAATAAGTTTTGGAAAAATCCCGTGATATAACCAACTAAAGGAAATGATGAATCTGGCAATTTGTATTGATGACAAGGTAGACCTCACTACTTATTGAATATTAGATTTGATTGAGCGAGTACTAACGTTACTTGTATAAACATAACTAATCAAAACAATAATCGGAATGTTCTTTGTGATAGGCCCAAACGGATGTAACCAAAAACTAGCATCGATAAAAGTTAAAAGAACTGTATATCCAGAAATTAATGCTACTTGCACAATGCAGCACAACTTGTTTTTATATGAGGTAATTAACCACAGACCAAGAACTATATCTAGTATTCCGCCAGCATATATAGCTATATCAGCAAGTGAACCCGTGATATCAGCGTCAGTCAATATTTTATAACCAATATCAGGGGAGAAAAAAACAGAAGTTAGCCCTGTAAATATCCATAAAAAGGCTAATGAATATTTAGCGGATCGCATTAAATTATTTTGATTGATACTGTTCATATCCTAACCTTTACGCCACAGGAAATGGTTTAAAAACCATTAGCCAAAAAATGCCCATGATTGCTGTAAAAGCAGGAATACCCAGTAGTGTCCATGTTTTCATGAGTGATTTAAACTCAGGAGTTACTTCATTCGAGTCTACCGAATTTTTAGCCAATTCACGTAATTGGTATTGTATTTTCAAAACAGGTAACCAACAAAAACCAATGAATAAAAACAAGCCGACCACCCAATAAAACCAAGGCGATGAAAATGAATAACCCTGTATGTTCATTAGAATTACTCCTGTGATTATTTGGATAACAACCGCGGGTGTAGTAAAAAACCAATCACCTAAAATAACGTGTTTCGCGGTAATATAAATGGCCTGAGCATTATTAGAATGATTAGCCATAAACATAAAAAACGCTATGCCCGCTCCTGTACCTGTTACCACAACAGCGGCTAGAATATGAATTAATTTGAGGACGAGGTAATATTCCATTATGTCTTTTGCT
>MAAB01029632.1_pt1 | contig 39224 bp, 27 predicted proteins | sample 1115991 | NCBI WGS metagenome assembly MAAB01 (sample SAMN04961124, study PRJNA320927) | seawater metagenome | isolation source: sample BD02T18 sea water enriched with oil for 18 days | place: USA:Gulf of Mexico | collected 2013-07-27 | reverse complement strand
CCATAAAAATTCTGGCCGAGGTGCCAATCAGAAGTGTGAAGCATACGAAATGTCATATTTTTGTTCTTATATTTGAAAAAATAGTGATAAATAAGTGAGATGAATCATTGAACTCTGCTGTACAAGTAGAGCGGAGATGTACTTTAGTATCGATACAATATTTAAAAAGGACTCACCAATGAATGATACAATCGTCAGTGAGTATATAGCAAGTATCACCCGTTATGTTTACGTAATAATGATTAACGAGAATACAGCCTAACTACTTGCTAAACCATGAGAATATTAGTAAGAAGCTAAGCTATATTCAGTTTTTATTTCATAATTTTTTATTATAATTTTTAAATAGTTAGTTATAATATAAACATACTAATGAAAATAGCCATGGTCATACTCATTAATGTCAATTTATAAAATTCCCCTCTCCGTACAAATCATCTCCGCTATGTTTATCGGGTTATTACTGGGTTATATATTAGCAACGCCCTATTCGGTCATTAATAACATAGCAAATGCATTCGTTACCTTATTACAGATGACTGTGCTTCCTTATATAACGCTTTCGCTTATCGTTGGACTTGGGGGGTTGTCTCCGAATAAAGCTAAAAAAGTGTCAAAACAAAGTTTAGCTATTATTTTCATCATGATATTAGTTGTGCTGTTTTTTATTTTTAGTACCCCTCTCGCTTTTCCAGACTGGCAACATGCTGAATTTTATAGTGTAAACACCATTAAAGTGGCCGATGAATTTAACTTAGTCAGTTTGTTTATTTCAGCGAACCCATTTAGTGCATTTGCTAATACCTTAATCCCAGCGGTGGTTTTTTTCAGTATTTGTCTCGGGCTTGGTTTGATGCAAATAAAGTCTAAAAGGCAAACACTGTTAGTGCTTTCAAACTTACAACAAGCTGTCGCTAATATTAATAATTTCATTATGACGTTTGCACCTTTGGGTGTTTTTTGTATTGGTTGGCGTGCTGCTGTATCAATAGATGCAAGCCAGTTTGATGGATTAGTGGTTTATCTGGTCAGTGCAATTGTATTAGTAATATTACTTTGTTTTGTCGTGTTTCCTGCGATCGTTGCAACGATTACCCCTTTTGGCTATAGAGAGATCGTTAAAGTATCGCGTGAGCCAATGCTTACGGCTTTTGCTACCGGCAGCTTCTTTTCGGTGATCCCAGTTATTGTCGAAAAAACTAAAAAGTTAATCAAGGAGAAGTATCCTCAAGATAGCGATCTTGAAAAAATATCAGACGTTATTGTACCAATATCTTTTAGTTTACCCGTCGGCGGAAAACTTTTAGCCTTACTTTTTGTTTTATTTGCGGCTTGGTTTTCTGGCGCTCAAATCACTTTTTCCGACCATATCAATTTAATCGTTGCTGGGTTACCACAACTATTTGGTAGCACAACTTTAGCGATGCAGAATTTACTGGAATTGTTTAACGTTTCAGGCACAATGTTTGACTTCTACCTTGTAGCTGAAAACTTACTAGCCGGACGATTAAGTTCAGTTTTTTCGGTAGTATTTTCTAGCTGTCTACCCTTATTAATTACTACGGCGATGTTAAAACGATTTACTATAAAATGGCGTACTTTAGCGCGTAATTTGGCGATTATACCCATTGTTTCTTTACTCGCTTTTATCTCATTACGCTATAGCTTTGATTCAATTAGTCATCAATACCAAGGTTATACAAAGTTTATTGAACGTGATTTTTTATTCAATGATGTTGAAAGTACCTATCTCGATAAAGCTCCGCCATCGGCTGAAACCATACAAGAATCTTCGCCTGTTTTAACGAGAATCAAACAACGTGGTTTCATACGCGTTGGATATTTCAGAGATGACTTACCTTATGCTTTTCATAACAATAACGGTAAATTGGTTGGTTTTGATATTGAAATAATGAACCAACTGGCTATAGATTTAGGGGTTAAGGTAGAGTTCGTTAAAATATTCCATCATCAAGCAGAGCAGTTATTACAGTCAGGTTATTTAGATATAACCACTGGTATTCCTGTTATTCCCGACAATATGGTTAAATTCACACTTAGTGTGCCTTATTCACAGCAGTCGTTGGCTTTTATTGTGAAAGACGAACGCCGCGTAGATTTTAAAGAATGGCCTGAAATTATTAGAAATAATACACTCACTATCGGTATCCCTGAAACTTTTTTCTACCAAAAAGCTGTTGAGCGCAACTTTATTTATAATGATGCTTGGGAAATATCCACACCACGACTATTTTTTAGAGAAAAATATCAACATATTGATGGTATGCTATTCGGCGCTGCCGCAGCATCAGCCTGGACATTGCTACATCCTGAATATACCGTTGTAGTGCCTAAACCTGTGTTGGCACCACTCTCAATGGCATTTCCTATGAACCATAATGATCAAGCTTTCGAGTTATTCATGCGCAATTGGATTGAAATGAAACAGAAAAGCAAAATAATTGATAAACTATTCAATTATTGGATAAGTAACAAAACACCTTTAACGATAATTTAAGCCTAAGACTCACTATATGAAAACAGATAACAAAAAACATATTAACCAAGATAACTTGAAGGTATTGCTCGTAAGCGCTGCAATTGTACTAACCGGATGTTCTTCACACTACACCCTCTCGACCAACTTGGATAAAGAAAACTTTAGAACTTACTTTAGCCCTGCCCAAGTTAAGATAGTAGTAAGTGAAAGTGATTTTACTGGCCGATATAAGCTTATTGGACTAGTTGAAGGACAAGACTGCCAAGCTCAGCCTCATCATGCAGTACCCGACGAAATAGCCGCTAGAACACAAGCTCGTCTTCAAGCCTTTGAACAAAAGTCTAATGCGGTCATTTTTACTGGTTGTGCGTTAATAAGTGATGACCAAGCAAGCAAGCAGTGTCATGCAACAGTAGTTTGTTATGCTAAGGCATATAAAGTAGAACAAATAAAAGATTAGAAACGATGTTCCCTATTCACGAAGATCAAATTACCTTTAATTTTATCGGGCGAATTAATTCTCCTTATAAGGAAAAGTTTGCAATTCCTAGGCAACCTGGATTAGTCAGTGCAGCAAAAGGGTCGATCACGCTGATAAACCAAGCAAATAATGAGGAGTTGGTTCGAGGACTTGAACAGTTTAGCCATCTTTGGTTGTTGTTCATTTTCCATGGTACTCAACAACAAGGTTGGAAACCTCTTGTGAGACCGCCTCGTTTAGGTGGTAATAAAAAGCTCGGTGTACTCGCGACTCGTTCAACGTTCAGACCAAATCCTATCGGTATGTCTGTGGTAAAACTCGATAAGATTGAACAGATAAATAAAGAAATTATCATTCATATTTCAGGGTTAGATTTACTCGATCAAACACCGATTGTCGATATCAAGCCCTATATACCCTACTCTGATAGCATCGAAGATGCCGAAGCAGGCTTTGCCCAAATAGAACCAGATAAACTATTAAAAGTTATTTATTCAATTAAAGCTAAGCAAGATATAAGCAAGTATCAAAGTGAGTACGCAGATTTAGCGATGTTTATTGAGCAGGTGTTGTCACAAGATCCACGACCAGCTTATAAAAAGAAACAAGTCGATGAAAAGATTTATGGTATAAGTCTTTATAATTTAAACATTCTTTGGCAAATGTGTCCAAATAATGAAAATGAAATTAATGTTATGTCAATCACTAAACTTTAGCCTCAGTATACCAAAATTCAGGTTTATGAATATGGTAACCCTGTCCATAATCTATGCCTATTTTAGTTAACATTGATTCTATTTCGGCATTCTCAACGAATTCTGCTACTATTTTTTTGTTCATTGCGTTTGCACTGCGTTTAATGTTTTCAACGAAAATTCGATTAACTTCATTAGTATCCATATCACGAACAAAAGCACCATCAATCTTAATAATGCTAACGGGTAACTTTTGCAAGTAACTAAATGATGATAACCCACTACCAAAATCATCTAGTGAAAAAGAACAACCAAAAGCGATCATATTATCCATAAAATGTAAGGCTGATTTTAAGTGAGTAATCGCTGAGGTTTCTGTTATTTCGAAACATATTCGCCCCGGTTCTATTTTATAACGTTCAAATAAAACAACAACTTGGTCGAAAATATCACGATCAGCTAAAGTAGCTCCAGAAAGGTTGATACTATAACAAGTGTCTATATCATTTACCTGTTGTGCCATAGCTTTAAAGGTATTCTCAATTACCCAGTGATCAACTTGGCAAATAAGGCCATATTTCTCTGCTGCGGGTATAAAATCATTAGGAGGGATAAGTACCCCCTCTGGAGAGTTCATTCTAACCAATATTTCAAAATGAGCGGTTTGTGGGCCTGATAATGCTTTAATCTTCTGACGGTAAAGCACTAACCGACTATCTTGTAAGGCGTTAGACACTTCATGAATAGCGAGCATTTCTTTAGCATGATGGATAAGTTGTTCATCATCACTTTGATAGATTTGTACCCGGTTACGTCCTTTTTCTTTGGCCAAACTCACTGCTTGACTAAGTGAAGAGAAAACCTGCTCTGTTGCAAGCTGACTGTCATCCAAAACCACGACACCAATACTGGCAGTTAAACTCGTTTCTTCATTCAGGGTAGATATACTGATATTTTTAAAAAATAACCGTATTTGATGAGCATAATCTTTTGCTTTTGAAAACGCTAGCATAGGCAATAGTATGGCAAATTCATCACTGCCTAAACGACTAACAATGGCATTTGTTGGCAAAAATTCCTTTAGGCCGACAGAGGCTTTATTTAGATAATTATCGCCAACAGCATAACCAAAGCTTTTATTGATGACTTGAAATTTGTCAATATCAATATGAAATACAACACCACAATCAATCGACGTATCCTCTTGATGATTAATGATTTTCTCTTTTAAAACTTTTTCGAATCGCACTCTATTGACTAAGCCCGTTAAAGGATCATGATTGTCCTTAAAGGCTAATTCTTGTTTAATTTTAAAGTGACTTTGTGATCGTATTTTTTGTAATCGATAAAAAACGTAAATAGATAACGTTAAGACGAACCAAATAGCCAAAGCTTTTAACACCCCTTGTTGGTATAAATTACTGCTATATTGTGGGGACAATCTGATGGCTAATTGCCATCGAGTATTAGGTATAGCTTTAACAAAACTAAATTCATCAAGCTCTACAGAACCAATAAGCATAGACGTGTAATCCACACTTTCTGTTGTTAGCTCTATTTCCCCGATATTATCCGCTCGCATTAAAAAAAGCTGTTGGTGTGGTAGTTGATATTTACTTAATAAGTTATTAAGTACATCAGGATTAAATGCAACAAAGAAGTACTTACCTTTGCCATTGCTCGTCGATAAGGGTTGTAAAAGATCAAAGTGAACACTTTCTCCATTACGATGTAAAAATAAGCTTTTTTGCACACCAGAAATAACCGTCGATGAGATTTCTTCTTCACATGCAGGCAAAAAATCCCCGGTAATATGCTTTAAACTTCCATGACCTTGCTCATCAATAAATGCAAATAAACGAGTATTACTTATTTCACTACGCAGACTATTTAATACTTCCATATATTGCTCAGAGGAAGCTTGATGGCCACTTTTTTCTAACGCAGTAATTGCATTTAATTGTTTTTGTTGAAATAAGTCTATTTCTAAACGCAATTGGGTAAAATATTCCTGGTAATCAGAAAGTATACGATCTGTCACTGCATCCATTAACGATGCTTGGTATTGTTGATGAATTCGACTAGCAGAAAAGGTTTGCCAAATAAGCAAAAAAAAGATGAGTGTTGTAGTTAGAAGAACCACACGCTTTGAGGTACTTAGATATTTATCTCTCGATACAGAAATCATATTATTATCGACGTGTAATTCCTGCCATTATTTTAATTATTTATGTCATTCGAGTATAGAATAAACTAGATACATTTCAATGATAAAACAACAAAATCATAAAAGTAAAAAGACCAGCAAGGCTGGTCTTTTATTATAATAATGCATTCTTACATTTATAATAATAACTAGTGCTGATGACCGCCGGCGCCATGGGCATGGCCGTGCTCTATTTCTTCATCTGTTGCAGCGCGTACGTCAACAACCTCTAATTCAAACGTTAATACCATACCCGCAAGTGGTGGGTTGATATCAACAGTCACCATAAATTTACCCGCTTTAACAACAGTAACTTGACGTTGGCCTTGTTCTGTTTCCACAGCAGCTGTCATACCGGCTTTCCATTTAGTTGTACCACTGCCATCTTGTAAGTGCTTTGCTGGTACACGTTGGATCATATCTTCTTTACGTTCACCATATGCATCTTCTGGTTGCAAAGTAACTGAAAATTTGTCGCTAGTTTCTTTGCCTGTTAATGCATTTTCAACGCCTACTAACATGTTTTTGTAGCCATGAAGGTACGCTAACGGTTCGCTGGCATACGATGATTCAATTTCATTACCTGCTTCATCTTTTAAAGTGTAGTGAAACTGAACAACGGTTTTATCTGCAATTTTCATTTTGAATCCAACTTATTTAATCAATAATAATTTTGTGCGAGTGTAGCAAAAACAACGGCCAGTCACTATGCCCAAAGCAATAAAATAACAACACTAGCAATAATCAAAAACATGCCTAGGTATTCCATCTTACTGATGCGCTCTTTAAATAGCCGATAAGTTAGAAATAATGTAATGAAGAACTCTATTTGTCCTAGTGCTTTTACGTAGGCTGCATTTTGAAAACTTGCTGCGGTAAACCAACCAATTGAGCCAATTACACTGGTAATACCAACAAATAAACATAAACGCCAATGTTTTAGCATCAAAGTTAATTGCGTTTTATCTTGGAAAAAAATATATATAACGGATAAAAATGATTGTACAAAAATCATGAACATGAGCGTAACTGCTGCACTAACAAGTAAATTAGTATTCAGTGCTAAACTCGATTCTCGAATCAACAATGTCGTGATTGCTAAACCTAAACCGGATGCTAAACCAAAGCCAGCACCTGGATTTTTAAATACACCATCAAATGTGAACTTTACCTTTGCAACAATCAGTACGCCAACGACCCCAATAAAGACTGATAACCAACCTAAAACGGATAATGAAACCGAAAAGACAAGTGCCCCAACCACAGCAACCTGAATAGCTTCTGTTTTAGCTAAGCTGGTTGCGACAGAAAAGTTACGATACTTAAAGGCAGCAATTAAACAAACTGTACCAATAATTTGCATAACACAGGCGATTAATGCGTAATGTAAGAATTGTGGCGTTAACTGAGGTAAATCTATTTGTTGATGCTCACTAATAAAATACAGATACAAACCGGCGAAGGGTAGTGCATAGATATACCGCACACCTGTAGTGGCCATGGCATTTAAGTGCCCAGAGAGTTGCTTTTGGCCCGCGGTACGGACAGCTTGCATAAAAGCGGCGAGTAAGGTGAAGTAAATCCAAAGATCCAAGGTAAAATCCAATAATGGTAAGAGTCAAAGTGGATGATTTTACTATAAATAACCGGTTGTGCTTTATGTTATTTATAAATATTGATAATGTCGCATTATTATAATTAAAACCACCAGATACCATGACTGAACAATTACCCATATCGATTCAACCAAGTAATGATTTGATGATTCAATTTCCAAAAGTAAAGTCTGTCTGTAATAAACTTGAAGCGCAGTTTAATTTTCAAACATTAACAGCAAGTTGGTATGGCGATGAAGATAATATTTTATTGATCAACCTGTATTTAGAAACAAGTGATTTCTTTGATTTAGAAAAAGCTAAAGATCGCTCTGGTGAAATCAGTAATTTTGCCGATGATGTTTTTTGCATTTACCACAAAGAACTACCACAAATAAATTGTTTTATTGCTATAACACCAGCCGAGCTAGTTTTACTAGAGCAACAAGAGAAATTATTGCCCATTTATCTTCAAACAAAGTTACACAAAGTACTCAATTTAATCGCAGCTAAATTAAAGCTATTTCCTATCGATTAACACATACTAGGAAATAGCCTTAGCAAACAATCAAATAAATTAAAGCGTATCTACAATCTCTTTAACTAATTCAGGTCCTTGATAAATAAAACCTGTGTAAACTTGTACTAATTTAGCCCCTGCCGTGATTTTTTCTTGAGCATCACGGCCATTAGCGATTCCACCAACTCCGATGATGGGTAATTGGTTGTCTAATGCTATCGCAAGTAAACGGATAACCTCAGTACTTTTATCTTTCACTGGAGCGCCACTCAGGCCGCCCTGCTCTTCACCATGTTCAAGCCCTTCAACACCTTCACGTGACAAAGTTGTATTTGTCGCAATAACACCATCAATGTTATTACCAATTAAACATTCTGCAATCGATTCTATTTCTTCTGCGCTTAAGTCAGGGGCAATTTTTACGGCTAATGGTACATATTTACCATGTTGTTCAGCAAGTAATCCTTGCTCTTTTTTAAGTGCCGATAATAATTCATTTAGCGCTTCACCATACTGTAATGAACGTAAGCCTGGTGTATTAGGTGATGAAATATTAATCGTTATATAGGTTGCGTAGTTATAGACTTTGCGCATACAAATAAGATAATCATCTTTAGCATTTTCATCGGGGGTATCTTTATTTTTACCTATATTAATACCCAGAACGCCTTTAAAATTAGCTTTGCGTACTTGGTCAACTAAATAGTCGACACCTTTATTATTAAAACCCATGCGATTTATAACTGCATTTGCTTGCGGTAAGCGGAAAATACGTGGCTTAGGGTTGCCAGGTTGTGGTTTTGGCGTAATAGTCCCTATTTCAACGAAACCAAACCCCATTGCAGCAAAAGCATTAATACATTCACCATTTTTATCTAAACCCGCAGCTAAACCAACCGGGTTAGGAAATGTAATACCCATTGCTTCTACTGGTTTATCAGCAACTTTTTGCTTATACAACAGGTTCAATGGCGAAGAGCCAGTCGCTTTAAAACCTTTGATGGTTAGTTCATGAATAACTTCAGGATCAAACTTGAATAATACTTTACGAATTGCCGAATAAAACATATTGCCTCATATATAAAAAATCCCCACTTAATAGCGGGGATTTTATCAGTTAAACCAATCTCATTAAAGGTTGATTAATTGTCTAAATTTATTTTGCTGGATCGCAATTTAAGCTTAACAACATTAGCTCTCTTAAAGCTACCGAGAATTTTGCAAACTCATGGGTTTGACCAATCCTAAAATCAGTTAAAATTTGATTCCAACGCTCAAGAGGCTGCGAGTTTGTTTCAACCCATTGCTCTAATAACTCTTCAACTTCAGGTTCTTCAACACCACAATCACAACGCAAAACAACTTGCGCTAACGAACGTTGCTGCCAATCTAACTCTTCTCTGAACGAAGCTCGTGCTAATGCTTGCCAATGATTTGCAACTGGCTGTCCGGTAATTTGGTCTAAGAACCAATGTAGGTCTAAACGAACACCTAATTTAAAGTATAAGTTAGCGACTTGCTCAATTGAACGACCGTCTGTAGCTGAAATATCGGCGATATCCATCACTGGAAATAATGAACTTAACTGTGAAATACGTACCGCTATACCTTTAGGAACCCCTGTATTAACTAAGTCAGTTTCAACACGTTTTAGCTGTTCTACTTCTTCTTTAACCAATAACTTACTTAAGTTATCCGATAAATTTTCAAAAGTAGGACGATAGAACTCAATTGTTTCAGCGATATTCAAGGCTTTGTTGCGATGACGTAAGAACCAACGCGTGGCACGTCTTACCGTACGTCGCATTTGGAATAACATTTCCGTTTGAATTAACGTGGAAATTTTATTATCAAGGGAGGTAATTTGCTGCCAAATATCAGATAATTCAAAAACCTCACTTGCCATTACATAACAATTAGCAATTTCTGCAACCGTTGCTCCTGTTTCTTCAAACATGCGATTAACGAAGTTAAAACCCATATCGTTACCGATATTATTGGCCAATTTAGTCGCTATAATTTCGGCGCGAAGTGGATGCAATTGCATCTCACTTTGGTATTTGTCTTGCAGCTGAGGAGGAAAAGCTTCAAGCAACAAACGATTATGATATGGATTATCAGTAATTTCAGGGCAGACTAAATCTTCTTTTAGTACCATCTTGCTGTAAGCCAGCAGTACAGAAAGTTCAGGGCGGGTTAACCCTTGGCCTTTAGATAAGCGTTCTGAAATTTCATCATCATTTGGAATGAATTCTAAAGTACGGTCTAATTTACCTTTTCTTTCTAATTCATGGATAAAGCGCACTTGTTCTTTTAATTGGTTAACACCACGCATTGCCGTGATTGATAACGAATGTGTTTGACGGTAACAGTCTTCAATAACAATATCACCAACATCGTCAGTCATGTCATAAAGTAATTGATTACGTTGTTTAACGGTTAAGTCACCATTTTGTACTAGGCTGTTCAAGAGTATTTTAATGTTTACTTCATTATCAGAACAGTCAACACCACCAGCATTATCGACAGCATCGGTATTAATTCGGCCACCATGAGTTGCAAATTCAATACGACCCAGTTGAGTAAACCCTAAATTACCACCTTCACCAACCACTTTAGCCTGTAGTTCACTCCCGTTTATACGTAATGAATCGTTCGCTCTGTCGCCGACTTCTAAATGAGACTCTTTAGAACCTTTAACATATGTACCGATACCACCATTCCACAATAAATCGACTTGCATCTTCAACAAGGCTTGCATTAAATCTAATGGTGACATGCTCTGTTTTTGGGTGCCGATCATCTTCTTAATCTGCGGCGTTAACTTAATCGATTTAACATGGCGACTGAAAATAGCACCACCTTCAGAAATTAGCGATTTATTATAATCTTCCCAAGTACAACCTGGCATATTAAATAAACGCTCACGTTCTTTATATGAACTTGCGGCATCTGGATTAGGGTCTATAAAGATATGCATGTGGTTGAATGCAGCTTGTAAACGGATATGTTTTGAAAGTAACATGCCATTACCGAAAACGTCACCGGCCATATCACCAATAGCAATACAGGTGAAATCAGTTGATTGACAATCTATGTCCATTTCACGAAAATGACGTTTTACAGACTCCCAAGCGCCTTTAGCGGTAATGCCCATGGCTTTATGATCGTAACCAACACTGCCGCCAGAAGCGAAAGCATCACCCATCCAGAAGTTGTATTCATCAGAAATAGCATTCGCTGTGTCTGAGAATGTTGCTGTACCTTTATCTGCGGCAACAACTAGGTATGGGTCGTCTTCATCTAAACGAACAACATTTACGGGCGGAACAACGACACCTTCAACAATATTGTCTGTTATGTCTAATAGACCTCTAATGAAAGTGCGGTAACATTCTTTACCGGCTTCAAAAATTTCTTGACGTGAACCACCAGCAGGCAGTTGCTTACAAACAAAACCGCCTTTAGCACCTACAGGAACAATGACGGTGTTTTTAACTTGTTGTGCTTTTACTAGTCCTAAAATTTCTGTACGGAAATCTTCGCGTCTATCTGACCAACGCAAACCACCACGGGCAACTTTACCACCACGTAAATGGACACCTTCAAGTTGCGGCGAATAAACAAATATTTCGAACTCAGGTAATGGTAAAGGCACATCACTGATTTGATCAGGTAAAATCTTAAATGAGATATAAGACTTTTCACCTGTTTCTGCATGTGGCTGAAAATAATTAGTACGAATGGTGGCACTGATCATTTCAACGAAACGGCGAATAATACGGTCATCATCTAGGTTTGCGACTTTATCAAGAGAAGCTTCGATATCATTAGCAACTTTAGTAATAGTCTTCTCTGAAGACTTTCCTTTAGGATCAAAGCGCAAAATAAAGAATTTAATTAATAACTCAGCGATATTAGGATAACGAGCGAAAGTATCCTCTGTATAACTTTGGCTGAAAGTTCCGCCGATTTGACGTTCATACTTTGCATATGCTCGTATAATTGAAACTTCACGACCACCAAGTTCTGCACCAAGAATCAAACGGTTAAAACCATCATCTTCTAACTTACCAGCCCAAACCTTAGCAAAAGCATCTTGGAATAAGTTCTGCACAATCTCAAGATTAAATTTACCTTTACCCGTAAGTAACATTGAAAAGTCTAATATCCAGCACCTTTCACCATTTGAAGTTTTTACTAAATAAGGGCTTTCACCAATTACGCGTAAACCAAAGTTTTCTAAGATAGGTAAAACATCTGATAGATGAATTGGGCTACCAATATGGAAGAGTTTTAATTTGACAAAACGGCTTTCTGCACTTTCTTCTTGTGGCTGATAAAACAACATTTCAAGGGGATTGTTTTCGTCTAGCGCCTCAAGCTTCTCGATATCAACAATCGCAGTGCCTGGCAGAACTTCATCTTTATAAGATTGTGGGAAACTACAATATTTACGACTTAACGCTTTACCTTTAGCCTCACCTTTATGAGAATTAAGCGCTGCTGCAAGTTTATCATCCCAGCTTCTTGCCGCTTCATTTAAATTCTTTTCAATTTCTTTCACGTTGATATCTACTTTAGTTGATTTAACACGAACAATATAATGAGTACGAGCCTGTGCTGATTCAGAAAAATAAGTGGTAAACTCTACTTCTTGATTGCTACCAAATGCTTCTTTCAATAATTTCTGAGTATTAACACGCAACTCTGTGTTGTAACGTTCTCTTGGTACGTACACCATACAAGAATAAAAGCGATCGAATGCATCACGGCGAACAAATAAGCCAGAGTAATCTCGCTCTTGCATTTGAAAAATGCCTAAAACATTTTTCAATAACTCAGCGGTACTACTTTGTAGAATTTCATCGCGTGGGTAAGTTTCTAGAATATTAATTAACGTTTTGTAAGCGTGTGTGCCTCGAGCAAAGCCGGAATTTTCACAAACACTAGTCACTTTTGATTTAATTAACGGTAAATCTAAAGCACTGTTGGTGTAATACGCAGAACCGAATAAGCCAACGAAACGCTCTTCACCAACGACATTACCTTCAGCATCGAAACGTTTAACACCGATATAATCAAGGTGTGCTGGACGATGAACACGTGAACGAGAGTTGGTTTTAGTTAAGATTAACGGATTTACACCAAGCGCCAGCTCACGAGCAGAGCTTGATAGTTTTGAAATTCGACGCTCCACTGTGCCATCAGAGCGCTTCATTAAACCTAAACTTGATTCAACATTAGCTGATAACGCCATATCGCCTTTTAAAGTTTTAACATCGTATGAACGATAACCAAGTAAAGTAAAGTTATCTGCTAACATCCATTTTAAAAATTCTAATGCATCATCATGGTCATTAATTGAACAAGGTAATTTTGCATTGGTAGTTTCAACGATAAGTTCACCCAAACGGGTACGCATCGCTTGCCAATCATCGACAGTGATTGCGATATCGTTAACAACAGAATGTAGTTCTTGAGTAATATTATCAAGCGCCTTTTGGTCCGTTTGACGGTCAACTTCAATAAAGAAAACGGTTTCTACTGAAGTAGACTTTAACGATTTATCGGCAGCTGCCGCTAACTGGGTAATTTGTTTCTTTTTGTCACGAATAATATTAATCGGACTATTAAGCATTAAATGTGGAGATAAGCCCAAACGGCTTAATGCTATTCGCAATGAATCGACAAGAAATGGCATATCAGCAACGATCACTTCAATAATAGTATGACTAGATTTCCAGCCATGCTTTGATACTTGCGGATTAAAGACATTAATAACCGGCGTATTATCTTGATGATCATTTAAAGAATTCCACAAACTTAATGTAGCACCGTACATGTCACTATCATTACGATGGTCAAGATCAAGTGTGGATATATTGCTGTATAGGAGCTCTGAAAACTGCTCAACAAGAGGAGCTGTTTTAGTTGAAACTTTTTGATGAATTAACTGTGCTACATTCGAGAGTATCACTGAGGGTAAACCGTCTACTAACGCCATGCCGTTTTCCTTTTTGGATAAAACGCTGTTGTGCGAAACTGTTTTAAAATCGATTATTCAAAACAATTCGATGTGTAATTTGTATTATTTTTATATATATTTTTTATTATTGTCTAAAAGAATAGACTATAAGTGCGATTTTATTAAGAATTTTAGGCTATTGCGAGGAATATTTTACTATTTTTTGTGATTAATTGTTCGAGGTGAATTATTGTCAGGGCAAGGATTAATTGTTTATTCACTTCTTATAAATAGAAAATGACCTTACGGTCATTTTCTTGTTTATTTATGCAATAATAAATATATATTTTGAATAATAATAATTGTAATTTATTTTTTATTTGGCCATAAAAACGCGGCTAAAGCAGGTAGGACCAGTACGGCAGCGATCATATTGACTAAAAACATAAAGGTTAGCAATATTCCCATATCGACTTGAAACTTCAAATCAGACCAAAACCATGTTGATACACCGATAGCTAAAGTAACTCCTGTTATTAAAACAGCACTACCACGTTCTTTTAATGCCGCAAGATATGCATCTTGTACTTGATAACCTTCACGTAACTTTATACTCATGGTAGATAAGATATAAATGCCATAATCCACACCTATTCCAACCCCTAAAGCTATAACAGGCAAAGTCGATACAGTTAAACCAATATCAAGTGCTGTCATGAGCCACTGGGCTAACGTTGAAACAACATAAAGGGGAACAATCACAACTGCGGTTGCTCTTATACTTCTAAAGCTAATAAAACATAATAGCGTTACTGCACCGTACACATAAAGCATCATGGGTGTTTGAGCTTCAGCTACAGCTTCATTAGTTGCGGCCATTACGCCGACAGGTCCGGATGCTAATCTAAATTTAACGTTATCTGTTGCTAAAGACTGAGTTACATTTTTAACTTTATCGACAACTCGATTTATAGTTTCTGCTTTATGATCTTCTAAAAATAAGATAATAGGCATTACGCTACAATCGTTGTTCAACAATCCGCTCGTAGAAGGTATACGGGCTATAGATTGCACTAAACTTTGTTGGTTACGCGATAGTACACGCCATTTAGGATTGCCTTCGTTATAACCAGCATTAACGATTTTTGCGACTGATGCTAAGCTTACTGTTGATTGAACGCCAACCGTATTTTCCATTTGCCATTGAAACGTATCTATAAGATCCATCGTATCAAAAAAAGTACAGGAGTCAGCTGAACTCTCTACAATGACAGACATATAGTCAACACTGATAGCATAACGGTCCGTTATTAAGAATGTATCTTGATTATAACGAGAATGTTCATGTAGTGAAGGAGCGCCAGCATGTAACTCCCCTATTTTCATATCTTGTGAATAATAATAACCTGCAAGGTATAAAATTGCAGTAAACACTAAAATAACCGTTGCTACACCTTTAGTGGCAAAAGTAGACATAAAATGCCACATACCCGGTTTATTTTCATCTTGTTCTTTTTGTGCAGGTTTTGGAACATGGATAAGCGAAACTAATAACGGCAGCAGTATAAGGTTAGTCAAAATTATCATTGCCACGCCCAAAGAAGCAGTGATTGCTAATTCTCTTATAATACCAATATCGATTGATAATAAAGTTAGAAATCCTACCGTGTCTGATAGCAGAGCAACACCACCGGGGATCAATAGTAACCGGAAGCTCATTTGCGCAGCCTCTTTTGACGTACTGCCTTTTCCGACCAACTTAGTCACTGAATTAATCATTTGTACGCCATGGCTGACACCAATAGCAAAAACAAGAAACGGTACCAGAATGGACATTGGATCTAAACCAAAGCCAAGTGTCGACAACATACCTAGTTGCCAAATAACAGCAACAAGAGAACAAGCGATAGGTAAAATTGTTAATGAAATAGAACGACAAAAACCAAAAACCATCAAGGTAGTTATCACAATGGCAATAGCAAAAAATGCGACAACGCCTTTTGCTCCTTCAGCCACATCTCCGACCATTTTACTAAAACCGATAATATGGACGGTGATATTGTTTTTTTCGAATTTTTGCCTGATTTGTTGCTCAAACAGCGCAGCAATAACCAGTGTATCTAAACGTTCTCCGGTCTGTGGGTCGGTTTCCATTAATGAGGTTTTTACCATAGCACAGCTATAGTCATCAGCGACGATACGCCCTACGATACCTGCTTTTTCTATATTGGACTTTACGATTGCTAACCCTTGAGCGTCAGGCTTGAAATTAGCAGGAATAACGGGCCCACCAGCAAAACCGTCTTCAACGATTTCAACAAAACGTGTACTGGGTGAAAACACAGATTTCACTTGAATACGATCGACGCCAGGAATAAAAAACAGTTGATCATGCACACCCTTTAAGGCAGTAAAAAATGGTTCATTAAAAATATCCCCTTCACTATCACACACCGAAATAAGTACATTATTGGCACCACCAAAATTTTCTCGATATTCTAAATAGGTTTTCATGTAAGAATGATTAAGAGGAATATGCTTGGTAAATGCAGCATCAAGCTTTATTTGGCTAGCTTGAAAGACCAGAAAAATACTAGCGATAACAAAAGTCATCAGTACAAAAATTCTTTTGCGGAATAAGGTTGCTTCAACAACATTGATAAGAGAGTTTATTTTCATTTATTTCACTTCATTACTTCATTTAAATTGCATAATTAAGGCTTTGTGCGTGTTTATTCAGTTAACACTTGCCGTCTAGATAACTTTAATACCGACCTCAGAAACTACGACTAATTGGTTATTAAACCAAACACCGTTGATCAGTGCTTTGCCATCGCTTTGGGTATTTAAAGTAAAAGTTACGCCGTCATCTATACTTTTTAAAATGACACCATTATTACCTAATACGTAAATAATGCCGTTGTTACCTAACACTACAGCATTTAATAAGGCTTGAGTGGGTGTTTCAATATGTTGCCATGGCGCGCCATTTTTCAAACTACGAAAAACATTCCCACGTAAACCTACAATTAATAAGTTACCTTGCTGGGTACGGGTAATGTCGTTAAATGATCCTTGGTATATTTCTTCAAACGGTAGCCATTGTTTTGCAAAATCATTACTTTTCGCTATTAAGCCAACTTCTCCCACCATATATAAAGTACGCCCATCTTTAAATATGCCGTTGAAGTGTGACAAAATACTTCCTTGTTCATCTAAATAAGCTTCTTCATCTTCACTTTTTAACTCTTCTAAATACGCTAAATCTTCAGGAAAAAGGAATTCTCCATGAAATTCAGACAGCCAATTCTTACCACCATCTAGAGTTCGATATTGCTGGCCATATGCTCCAATAGCGAGGCCTTGCTTTTGATCTTTAAACACCACATCAAGTAGTGGTTTTTCTTTTTCAGGTAAAAATTGCTGAATTTTCCAGTTTTCACCACCGTCTTCGGTAAATAATATTGTCGCATCATGACCTACGGCCCAACCATGACGGTTATCAATAAAATATACCGCGGTTAATGTTGCCCGAACAGGTACGTTAGCTTGACGCCAAGTAATCGCATCGTTTGATAATAAAATATGACCGCGCTCGCCAACCGCAACGAGTTGCTTGTTATTGATATTCACGATATCAAGCATTAACGATTTACTGGCCAAAGGTGCCTGCATAGCAGGAAGTTGCTCTGATAAAACAGGAAGAATAAATAGGGAGCTGAAAAGAAAAGCCAACAAACGTTGCATATAAATGGGTACTCATTCGTTATTAATTATAGTGTTATTTTTGCTCTTTCATCCATGAAGTTCTAAACATTTTTATTTATTGAAATGTAGAACGGCTGGCAGTGGCCAGCCGTTCTTAAACTGCTAAGGTGCCGTGTTATCTACGACCTTCGCGTCTTAATGCCGATGAAGTGAATGATATATCTTTTAGCTTAGCTGAAAAGTCATACATTTTTGCTTCATTGTCTAAGCCCATGGCAATATAACGACGAGACTGTAAATCATGAAATACTTCAAGTGTAGACCATTGAGTTGGAACTTCGTAATAGTTCAAACCGTGAGCAACACCTACACGATATAACTCATCTCGGTTATCGTAAATATCGGTAACCGCTATTTGCCAACTATCTTCGTCAATAAAAAACACACGTTTCTTATAAGTATGACGAGTATCAGACTTCAAGTTTGCTTCAACAACCCATACACGATGCTTTTCATAACGTACATGTTCAGGATTAATATGTCCTGGCTGTAAAATGTCTTCATATTTCAACGAATCACTGTGTAAACGATAATCATTGTATGGGATCAATAGTTCTTGCTTCCCTTTCAATGTCCAGTTATAACGGTTTGGTGCACCATTAAACATATCAAAATCATCAGTTGTACGTAATCCATCAGACGCTGTACCTGGAGTGTCATAAGCAACATTAGGAGCACGACGAACGCGTCGTTGACCTGTATTGTATGTCCAAGCTTGACGAGGTGTTTGAATTTGGTTCATCGTTTCATGAACGAGTAATGCAGTGCCTGCTAAACGCGCTGGCTCAGTTACTTTTTGCTTAAACTTAAACAAAATATTAGTTTCTTTTAACTGAGCAGCAGACGCACCTTTCATTCCATATGGGAGCATTAACTGATCATCAAACCCTAAATAAGTATAATCACCAGAAGCCGTCGGAGCTGCTTGACCGCCTTCACGTGTAAGGGCTTCACCACGATAACGTAAAATATGGTTCCAAATAGCTTCTAAACCATCCTTGGGCACTGGAAATGGAATACCAACTGCAGCATTTTCAATTCCGTTGCCTTCTTCAATTAATTCTGTACGCCCTGCATTATCAATACTTGCTTGATAAACATGTTCGGGGTATGAAGCAGAACGTCTTGATTGATACACATTCATTTTATAAGTGTCTGGGTAAGTTTCAAAAAGCTTAACCTGACCCGGCGTTAACATCGCTTTATATTGGGCAACATTAGCAGCAGTTATTGTGTATTCAACTTTGTCAGTTGAAAATGGATCCACATGGTGTTCACCAACAGTATATCCAGCAGGAACAGAAGTGATACCACCTGTCCATGAAGGAATTGAACCATCTTTATTGGCACCACGTACTGCGCCCATAGGTGTTAACTCTTTACTGAGTTTAGCTACATCAGTAGGTGATACTTTAGCGAGAGTTGCCGTTGACACTATTGCCAAGCTTACTGCAACTGAGGCCAAGGTTAATTTCTTAAGTGATTTTTTCATAATATTGCTCATTAACTTAGCCCTTAGATAGAATATTTAATACTGAATGAAATGTAATCGCGGTCTTCCATCTTATTGGTTGTACCAACGCCATCCCAAAAGCCATTATAGCTAAGGTCCGCTGACCAACGGCTTTGGTAATCAAAACTTACACCTAAAGCAACAGATTTACGGTCTTCAATAAATAAGAATAATGGGTCTGGTGTAATACCTTTTACATCATGTGAGAAAACAACACGTGGTGAAATATTAATACCAGCAATCACATTATTAAAATCTAACTTAGCAATAGCGCGATATCCCCAAGCAAACTCATCCGGGAATGGATTGGTTTCAACACCATCTTGCAATGCCATTTCTAAACCTTCTTTACCAGCAATACCACCATTTCTAGCAGTACCAGGGCCATTCAAACGTAAAACGTCTTGGTCTGGCATGTCTTGAATGTTAATACCACCCACTTCAAGTAATGTTGTTAACTGGCTAGAGCCAAGTGTAGGCCCCCAAAGATGAGTTAGCGTCATTTGTGCTTGTAATGTGTCGGATAAGATAAAACCGTTTGCCCGTTGTCCACCTTGGAATACTTCCATTTGTGAAACGCCATCGAGTTCACTACGTCCTTGATCATTAGCTAATTGTTGAGGCATAGCTGCAAACAATAGCTCTACATCATCAATTTGTAATGGCTCGTCTTGACGATAGGTAACTTCACCCGCAACTGAGGTTGTACCTAAGACTGTATTGAAGCTCATAGCGTAAAGTTTGATGTCTTCAATGTAATCAAGTTGAACACGAGAGAAGGCAGTTAAGTCCGTATAATTTTCTTCAGTAATAGGACCGCTAAGTAACATGCCTATATCATGACCTACTGATTCATTACTAAAATCAGCAGTGATACCAGAAAATACTGGACGTCTACTATGATAGTTCATGTGGTAAAGACTAATTTCAGTGTCATTTAATTCAGGTAAGAACCAAGATAGACGCAAACCATACTGGCCGCCATCATCAGGTTCATTTTCTGCATCAGCTTGACGTAGGGTTAACTTAGTTGGAAAAGCACCTAAATAGGCACTGCCAGCACTAGACATTGGAACACTTCCGTCTAATATACTCGCGCTAAGAATATTCAAACCTTTAAGGAGATAATCAAGGTCCATATCTGGATTACTAGCAAAGTTTAGTTGAACATTATTAAAATGTCCGCCGTCACCAGCAAAGTCATTGGTTGAAAAATAGCTACCTGGTGCAGGAAGTACCGTTTTTTCCCAACTGTACTGATAAAAGCCTTCAATGTTGAAGTTTTCAGTAATACTCAATGATGCCCAAACTGCGCCAAAAGGAATAAAGGCTTCTTTTAGTTCTGAACCTGGAGCACGAAGGCGTGCTATATCAACAGGGTTTAGTTCACTAATACCGTGAGAGATTAAAGTACTTTCTCCCCAGCTTATAACTTGTTGACCAACACGAACAGAAAGCGGCATTTCACCTACTTCAAAGTCACCATAGACAAATGCATCAAGTAATCTTACGTCGTTACATAATTGGTCGCTTGCCTCATCGTCACGACAAGGGTTATTGTTTACATTAGATAATGGGTTTGTCCATGCTCTGTCGCTATCGCTCATTTCTATGTCATAGAAATACATACCGCGGACAAACAAACCAAAGTTTCCATTACGAATATCTAATTCGTGAGAGCCTTTCAATATTTGAGAGAAAGCCTCGCCTGAATCAAAATTAAGATTACCATTATCGCCATTCGTAGAATACCCGCCTTCACCATTCCATACTGTTGCTGGGTCAGGATTTACATTCAGTGATGGGTGATAATGACTAAAATCAAATCCGTTGTTCGGGTTATTTGATTTACCAACATTGTCTTTCCAGTTGCGGTCTTCTACACGCCAACTTTGGCCATAACTAAACGTTGAATCGAAACTTATATCAAAATCACCTAAAGTGAAATTCTCAGCTTGTGCTTGGCCTGCTGTCGCTAAGCAAAGCAAAGCTGCGGTAATACCGGCAGCCAAAGGTTTTTTGTAAAACCTATTGCGAGCGCTATATTTCATTTATTCTCTCCCCAGAACATGTTGATTGTGTTTTATTTTATTTTTATCATCACGACTTATCTATTCGAAATAAGTGGTCTAAAACAATAATTGCATCATTTTCTTCGTGGTGCAAGGAGTAAAAACAATTGATAAGAGGCTGTATTTTAATGGCTTGCATTGAATAAATATTGATTCCCAAAGGCCTGTTTAAAACACTTGTTTTAAACAGGCCTTTCTTTAATGGGATTTTAGCAACTAACCACCTATATTAACTGATACAGCTAAATATCAATGATAGCCTTATACTCACCAGATGGTCCGACCACTGTTTAAAGCAAAAACTCTAATTACGATATTTTAGTTAAAGATAAAAATTTATTATTACGGGTTTCCATACAAAAATAACCGCTAATTCCACTCGACAACAAATATTCTCGGATATGCATCGCAGGAAATTGCACGCGTACCCCTGTATTAGTGGTAACAACAATCGAATGAATTTTACCTTGGTAGTATGGGTAAAACTCCGCAGAGGTCATACTTATTGAAAAATAATATTTCATCTAAATGTAATTACTCAGCTAATGCCGCATCAAGCTTTTCTTTTAAGTCTTTAGATAGCTTTTCAAGCTTAGCTAATTTTTTCAACTCTGCATGCATTAATGTCTGTCTGGACTTATCAAAAGATTTAAATTGAATCAATGGGGTAATCAGCCTAGAAGCGACTTGTGGGTTAATTTCATTTAATAACGCAATTTGTTTGGCTAAAAACTGATAGCCCTGCCCTGATATACAGTGAAAATGACGCGGATTATTAACGCTAAAATTACCAATAAGTGACCGAGCTCGATTTGGGTTTTTTAAACTAAACAGTGGATGAACTAATAATTTTTCTAACTGGCTATAAATGTTATCAGAAGATTGCTGAGCTGCAATACTAAACCATTTATCCATAACCAAAGGCGTGTCATTCCACTTACTTTCAAAGTGCTGTAACTGATCATCCAATGTACTTAAGTTATGTTTGGCTGATAATGTTAGAGCGGCTAAAGTATCAGTCATATTGTCCGACTGTTGATAATGCATCGCAACTTTATCTTGATATGCGGGTAATAATGACAAATAAGATAAACAAACATTTCTAAATGCTCTCGAGCCAACAGCATCACCGTTATACTGGTAATTGTTTGCTTGGTTACTCTTGTACGCCTTTTCAAAGCTAGTTGCTAAGCCTTCGGCTAAAAACAACTTAACGGTGGCAATAGCATTAACTACCTTTATAGGATCAGTATTTTCTAAAACCGCGATCACTTCATCAAAGCTAGGTAGTGAAAATTGCTCTGCTTTGAAGGCATTAACAGAGCTATTACTAAATACAGCTAGATAGGTAGTTAATAAACTCTGCGGCAAGGTAAAATTTTCATCAACCACGAGTTCACTTATATAATTCAACATTAACTGCTGACCAGCATCCCAGCGACAAAATTCATCGTTAGCAGATGCCATAATCGTCGTTAAGTCGCTATCACTTTGAGAAAATTCTAATTTTACTGGAGCAGAAAAATCAGCAAGGATAGCTAAAATAGGCTTTTGCGAAAAAGCTTTGAATGTCCAAGTTTGCTGTTTGTCTTTTAGTTCAAGTAACTCGGTTGTAACCTTACCTTCAGCTGAGATCAATTCTATTGCTATTGGAATATGTAGAGCTAGTGGCGTACTACCATCAGCCTGCGCTGAATTTTGCTGTTCAATCAATAATTGATATTGGCCATTTTTAAAGTCTTCTCTTACAGAAAGTGTCGGCGTTCCAGATTGGCTATACCAGTTTTGGAATAAGTTCAGGTCGACACCTGAGGCGTCAGACATTGCATTAATAAAATCATCGCAAGTTACCGCCATACCATCATAACGTTGGAAGTATAAATCCACCCCTTTTCTAAATTTATCTTTGCCTAATAAAGTATGTATCATTCGTATAACTTCAGCACCTTTTTCGTATACGGTTAATGTGTAGAAATTATTCATTTCTACTACTTTTTCAGGACGAATGGGGTGAGCCATTGGCCCCGAATCTTCAGCAAACTGTTGCGCGCGTAATAATCGAACATTCTTAATGCGGTTTACCGTTGCACTATGCATGTCTGCACTAAACTGTTGATCGCGAAATACCGTTAAACCTTCTTTTAAACTTAGTTGAAACCAATCACGACATGTAACACGGTTACCTGTCCAGTTGTGAAAGTATTCATGACCTATAACAGCCTCAATATTGAAAAAGTCAGTGTCGGTTGCACTTTCATCATCAGCTAGAACAAATTTTGAATTAAAGACATTAAGACCTTTATTTTCCATCGCGCCCATATTAAAAAAGTCTACGGCTACAATCATATAAATATCCAGATCGTAGGCTAAGCCAAACGTTTCTTCATCCCAAGTCATCGATTTCTTTAGCGAGGCCATGGCATGATGAGCTTTATGCAAATTACCTTTATCTACAAATATTTCTAAAGTTACATCTCGGTTGTCTACCGTGATGAACGTATCTGATAATAAGTCGAAATCTCCAGCAACTAAGGCAAATAAGTAACAAGGCTTTGGATGAGGGTCTTGCCAACAAGTAAAGTGTTTACCATTGGGTAATTCGCCTTCTGACGTTTTATTACCATTTGATAATAAATAAGGGTACAGTTTTTTATCAGCAATCACTTTAGTAGAAAATATTGCCATAACATCAGGACGATCCAGGTAATAAGAAATTCGTCTAAAACCTTCTGCTTCACATTGTGTACAAAATGCCCCTCCCGATTTGAATAAACCTTCAAGTGATGTATTATTTTGAGGATCGATCTCTGTAACTATAGTTATCGTAAACTCATCTTTGTTCACTTCAATACTAAGTTGCGTTTCCGTAACGTTATAACAATCTTCGGGTAATACATGTGTATTGATTTGCAGCGAAATAAGCTTCATCTGCTCACCATCAAGCACGAGTCGTTTGGCATTTTCATTAGTACGTTTAACAGCCATAGTATTAGTGACTATGGTTGTTGTATCGGCGAGCTCGAAAGTTAAATCGACAGTAGCAATGCTGAAGTCTGAAACTTGATAATCAGATAAATAACGTGTGGTAAAGTCTGTCATGAAAGATTCCTTGTTTGAGAAATAATAAAGCCTGCAAAAACAGGCTTTATATTAAATCGATATTCATAGTATATAAAAGAATTAACTATCTTCCTCTACTAATTTTTTGATGTTAGTTAGCACTGCTTGTAACGAGTTTTTTAATTTTAAAGCCGGTATAACCATAAATAACTGCGATGACAGGGTTAATTAAATTAAAGAAACAGTAAAAAATATAATCATATGAAGTTAACGCTAGTGCACCAATCATAAAGGCACCACAAGTATTCCACGGAATTAATGGTGAAGTAATCGTGCCAGAATCTTCTAAAGTACGGCTTAATACTGTTGGATGAAAACCTCGACGTTTAAATTCAGCTTTAAACATGCGGCCTGGCATAACTATCGCCATGTATTGATCGGCCGTTATTAAATTTGTACCTATACACGTTGCGGCGGTACTTGTAATCAAGCTGCCTGTAGATTTAGCCGTAGATAAAATTGCTTTCACAAATTTCTCTAACATGCCTAAGTGCTCTAAAACTGCACCAAAACTTAACGCACACATGACTAACCAAATGGTGTTTAGCATACTCGACATACCACCGCGACTAAGCAATTCATCAATTTGTTTATTGCCTGTATTAACAACTACACCATCAAAAAATGCCGTCCACACGACCATGATGTATGCTTGAGCACCGTTCACACCTTCGGCTGCCATAGTTAAGATGAGTTCTTGTTGAAATATCAAAGCCCAAACAGCACCAATTAATGCACCAATTGCAACAGCAGGGAATGCCGGAACTTTCTTATAGGCTAAGTAAAGTAATATAAATAAAGGGATAAGGTTAAGTACTGAGATATTATAAGTCGCATCAAGCGTTGTTAGCAGTGTATCAATACTCTCGGTATTTCCTGTGATCGCTGAAGAGTGATCAAAACCAATTATAAGAAAAAGAACAAGTGCAATACTAATAGAAGGTATTGTAGTCCAGAGCATATAGCGAATGTGTTCAAATAATTCACTACCTGCCACTGCAGGTGCAAGGTTAGTTGTTTCAGACAATGGAGAGAGTTTGTCGCCAAAATAAGCGCCCGAAATAACAGCTCCAGCAGTAACTGCACTGGACATATCAAAACCACTAGCAATGCCAATAAATGCAACACCAACAGTAGCAGCTGTTGTCCAAGAACTACCAATACTCATGGCAACAATACCACAGACTAAACAAGCAGCGGCGTAAAACCAACTCGGGTCTATAATTTTTAAGCCATAGTAAACCATTGTTGGAACAGTTCCCGAAAGTAGCCACGTACCTATCAATGATCCTACCGCTAATAGAATTAAAATAGCACCAAGTGAAATTGAAATACCACCAACAATAGATTTTTCTATGGATTGCCACGAATGACCGTTTTTAATGCCAATAACAATCGCTATCCCCATAGCGAGTAATAAAGCAATTTGGTTAGGTCCAAAAGAAGAGTTATCTGCGAAATAGCCAACTGCTGCGGTTAGCATTACAACTAATGCAATAATAGGAATTAACGCATCAAGCATACTAGGTGCTTTGGGAGTGTTTGTTACAATCTTATCGTTATTTAATTCTGGCTCTGTCATGTGCGATGCCGACCTTAAGTTTTTATTATTATGATTTGGATTTTATAGGTGAAATTTACTTGTTTTTATTATTATTTTCTTTTTTCTTAACATAAAAGCCGCAATAAAGCGGCTTTTATTATTTACTCAGTTTAATTATTTTTTAGCTACTTTGCCAAGAGAAATTAAATCAAAAGTTATTTTAGCCGTTTCATCTAAGAACGGGTCTAATTCGTTCAATTCATCAGGTAAGTCTTCTAAAGTCGTTACTTTTTCTTTGCCCATTACCACTAAACGTTCATTAACTCGAATGAGTTGCTTCGCTTTACGCTCTTCACGCTTTTTTTTGCGAGTATCCAATTTTAGTGAAATAGTTTTATCGTCTTTTTCTTGTTGATAAATAGCTATATCATCAAGTAGATAGTTAAACTCTCGATTAGTTTTAGCACGTTCCGTGTGTAAAGAAGCTAAATAAGATAAATCAACTGATAAATCCCCTAGTTTCTGATATCTCGCTTTCGGGATTTGATCCCAAGGTAGCGCATTCTTCTCACGACTTTCGCCCCAATCTTCTGGGTCAACCGCTGTAGGAAATGCAATATCTGGTAAAACGCCACGATGTTGTGTACTACCACCATTAATGCGATAAAACTTAGCAATGGTGAATTGAATACTGCCTAAAGGATTTTCATATAAATCATATACACGGCCTAAGCCACGATGTTGCTGAACGGTTCCTTTGCCGAAAGTATGTTCACCGACAATAACACCACGGCCATAATCTTGAATTGCTGCGGCGAAAATCTCAGAAGCAGAAGCACTATAACGATCTACCATTACGGTTAGTGAACCATCGTAAGCACTTATGCCATCATCATCACTGTTTACATGAACGCGATTTGCACCGTCACGAATTTGTACAACAGGTCCTTTATCAATAAATAAACCGGTTAATAAAGTTGCTTCAGGAAGTGAACCACCACCATTGCCTCGTAAATCAACAATAATGCCTGATACTTGTTCGGCTTTTAACTTAGCTAATTCTTTTTTGACATCACGAGATAAATTATTATAAAAACTAGGGATAGTAATAACACCTAACTTTTTAGAGTTTTCATCTCCTTCTTTTTCGAAATATACTTCAGACTGTGCTGCTCGGTCCTCAAGTATAATTTTATCTCTAACGATAGAGACCACTTTAATCACGGCATCATCTTCAGCTTCTGCGGGTAATACTTGCAAGCGAACCTTAGTGCCTTTAGGGCCCTTAATAAGTTCGACAACATCACCTAAACGCCAACCGATGACATCCTCAAACTTCCCGTTATCTTGAGCGACACCAACGATACGGTCTTTAGATTTTAAATCTTTAGACTTGTCTGCCGGCCCACCAGAAACAACACTTTGAATAACAGTGTAATCTTCTTCTGCTCTGAGAACAGCGCCAATACCTTCAAGAGACAAGTTCATGTCCATTTGAAATTTTTCAGCATTTCTAGGTGATAAGTAAGATGTATGAGGTTCAACAACGCGCGCAAAGCTATTCATGACAACTTGAAAAACATCTTCACTTTCGCTTTGTTTTAATCTTTTAATCGCATAACGATATCGCTTACCTAAAACTTCTTGAATTTTAGGCCACTCTTTTCCGGCTAACGTTAAGTTAAGCGCGTCATATTTTACTTTTAAACGCCATAACTCGTTCAGTTCAGCTATATCTTTCGGCCAAGCTGCGTCTTCACGATCAAAGTTGTAAACTTCATCAGTAGTATAATCGAAAGGTTTATCTAATAAACTTAATGCATATTCATAACGCTCTAAACGTCTTTGTAGGTTCAAGTTAAATATTTCGTAAGGAATATCTAACTTGCCACGTGCGATAATTCGGTCAAATTCATAACGATATTTTTGAAAATCATTAATATCTGTTGCTAAAAAAACATTACGTGCGTAATCAAGTTGTTTTACGTAGCGGTCAAATATTTTTTCAGAAAGGACATCGTCCATTTTTATTTTAGTATAATGAGTTCGAGTAAACTGAGCGGTAACCCGTTTACTCGAGGTAGCATGCTGGCTTTCTGGCGCCAATATGGGAAGTTCATCAATATTGTCTGTTGTTTCTAAAGCAAATAAGCTAATAGATGATAACGACAAAGAAACGGCAATTGCGATACGACAAATTTTTAGCATGCCCAAATACTCCAATTTATTCAGTAAATATATTTTTAATTTGTGTCTTAACAACCATTCCTGAATTTAATTGTACACTCACATCTTTACCAGCAACTTCAGTAATAACAGCTTCCATAGGCGAATTGCCTAATTTAACTTTAACACTTTTGCCAACAACAACTGCGTTTGTTTCAACAGGAACAAGTTTTACTTCTACTTTTGTTTCTGTACGTTTTGTTGATTGAACAGTTTTAAACTTAGCTTGCTTACTTTGTTTCTTAGCTTGACTGTGGGCAGACGATTTAACTTCAGAAGAATTGTCTGACTTATTAAGCTTAGTTCCCTTATAAGGTTTTTTGGAAGCTTTGTCGTGTTTATTTTTGTTACCAAATTTGTCTTGGCTTTCTTTTAGTGTCTTACTTGCGTATTCAGCTTGGTCTTGGTCGATTTCTGCAACCTCATTTCCGTCGATATCAACACGAAAATTACCTAGTTTTACTGATTTCAAATAGCGCCAACTACTGGTGTAATGTCTTAAAGCTTGACGTAAACGCGTTTTACTCACGGTTTCGTCATCAGTTAATTTTTCAGCTAAATCTTGAAAAATACCAATTTTAAGTGCTTTCGCTGCCCCATCTGTCGAAAAACAAGCAGGAAATTTATCAGCTAAATGAGCGATAATTTCTTTTGTGCTTAAACGTTTAACTTCAACGGGTGCAGCAGTTTCTTGTGCTTTTATTTCAGTTTCAGTGCTAACTTCGGCTTCAGTACTTACTTCAGCTTCAGTGCTTACTTCATTGGCACCAGTTTCGTTTTTGCTTACTTCGCTTTCTATTTTAGTTTCCATAAATACAACTTTTAAAAATTCTTTAATCTTAAGGGTTTAAATCTTGAAGGTATTGCTCTCGGTTATCCAACAAATGTTGACACCAATCATATATATCTTCACTGTCAATTTCAGGTAATGATTCTTGGCTAATCCAAGCATCCCAAACCAATGATAATAATTGCGCTAAAATCTCAGGTTCTATATCTTCCTCAGCTAAATCGTAAATCAAATGATAGATTTCATTGATACGTTCAGTAACGAGTTCTTCTTGACCATCCCAGTCACCGACAATACTTTCGGTAACCAAATAATCATGAATAACAATAATCTCTTTCATTAGTTTACCACGCCATGCTTAATGATGATATTTTGAAATAAATTAATTATTGCTTCAAGACCTTGTTGATCATCTTCATCAAAGCGATCAAGTTCGGTACTATCAACATCGAGAATCGCAATAACTTTCTCATTAATTCTAATAGGGATAACTATTTCAGCGTTACTTGTTGCATCACAAGCAATATGCCCATCAAAAGCATGTACATCTGCGATACGTTGAGTTTTATTTTCGCCAACGGCTGTACCACAAACGCCAGTCCCAACAGGGATACGAATACAAGCGACTTTTCCTTGAAAAGGGCCTAATACTAACTCATGATCAATTAAGCGGTAAAAACCTACCCAATTAACCTGTGATAAATGCTCAAAAAGTAAAGCACTGATGTTTGCCATATTAGCAATAGTATCTGGCTCATCGCAAGTTAACGCCTCAACTTGCTGATAAAGCTCTTGATATAATTCAATTTTGTTCATGTTTACTTCTGTTAACGACTACGCAGAGTTTGTTCATCATGCGAAAAGCGCATAACATAACCCGATGGGCTATGAATTTAAAGCCCTTATTACGTTTTTTTCCCGAAATTAACTCATCTTTAATACTTAATCCTAAAAGTTACACTCACTTGCGCCGTAATATTCTTTTCAGTCGTTTGAGAAGTAAAACTTTCTCGACTATTACTTACCATCGCATACGCACGAGGAGCGTGATAAGCAGCTTCTTTTAATTGAGTAATCACGCCAAGTTTAGCCCCTATTTTATGAGCTATAGCTTGTGCTTTGTCTTTTGCATTTTTTAACGCTTTAATTAAAGCTTGCTGATACAAGGTTTCATTATTTTCAATAGCAGTTTGTAATGGTGTTATTCGGTTTACACCTATTTTAACGGCATTATCTAGTAACTGGTCATATATTTCAAAGTCATGAAAGGTAACGGTAATGGTGCGACTTACCTCGAAATATATTTTTTGCTGCTCATTTAAATCGCTATTAGACAAGTCCTGGCTATTTACGACAACTTTTGAATTCTTAGTATTGCTCCTTATTTGAGATTTACCATGATTATTAACTCTTTGGTGTATTTCAAACCTAGGTGTATTCGTTCGTTTTTCATAACGCGGCGAAAGTTGCAAACGAGAGGATTCAATAGCATTTTTAGCAATGCCAGTAGTCAAATAGCTATCAATGATCAAGCGGCTTTTTTGATCAACAATTGCTTTCGTTTTACTGGCAATACGACCACGTTCAGTAATAATCACACTAAAAATAAAATGGTCTGGTTGTGCTTTTATTGAAGCTTTACCTATCACTTCAATGACATTACTCATTGTTTGCTGAGCAGAAATAAATGACGAAAATAATGTAATAACAAGTATAAAAATAACTTTCATATAAATTCCTAAATTGGGTGAACGTCAATAGTCACTACTATTAAAATAACTTACTGCTACGTAAAATCAATAAATTAATTTTCCTGCTAATCATCTGCCTGTGATGACCATAACTTCAATTTTTCAAGCGTATTTATATCCACAAAATGGCCTGTTATAGGGTCGGTTAAAACTGTTTAAAATAACAGCTAAAAATAAATTTGAGACTATTGTCGTTATCCTTACTCTTTGGTATTGTGCCATTTGAATGCGTACTAAACCCATATAAAAACAACTTAGTTATCGATAAAATAAATAATAACAACCGATAATACAATGCATTAGGATAAACTTTATGTTGATCTTTAACTCGATACAGAAAAAGATTCTTTACACCATTTCAGCCTTCGCCATTATCACGATTTTATTCAAGAGTATTATTTTTGCTAACTCAACTTATGATGGTGTTCGCCAAAACATTCAGCAGAAAATTAATATTCAGTTAGAGAATGAGGCCCTAAAAATCACAAGTTTTTTTGCTCAATATGCTCGCGTTGCAGACACTTTTATTAATTCACCAGAAGTGATTGATTGGATAGTTAATCATCAAAAAAGGGGCTCAATTTCAGGGACTGATGCTGAATATCAAGGGTTAAATCGTGTTTTACATAAGATTAGTGATCGTGATGATAATATATTGTCGGCTTTTTATGCCTCAGAAATAACCCAAGAATACTTAGCTGAAGACCGAGTAACCGGTATTCCAGATGAGGGGATTGAATTTGATAAAGAAAAAGGTTATTTCGTCAGTAAACGTCCCTGGTATAATCATGTAGTAGAATTTAAAGACATGTTAGCGACACCACCAGCGGTTGATATTATTACCGGTGGCATTTCCGTTTCCTTAGAGCAGGTTATGTACCATCAAGGTAAATTAATTGGTGCAGGTGGTATAGATATGTCAATTAATAACATAACTAAGTTAACCTCATCTATTTCCTTTAATAATCAAGGTTTTTCAGCTCTGTTTGATGACAATTGGGAGAATGTTACTTTTCCTGAAAATATTACTGAATTGGGGATCAACAAACCCTTATCTGAAATCGACGATAAAAGCGGATTTTCAGGCTTTGAAGCACTTAAAACTACTCAATCAGGTACGTTAAATAGTGTCACGATTAATAATCATAATTTTTACGCCATCTATGTACCTATCTCCACTGACATGCCAAAAATGACTTGGCGCTTACTTATTTTTGTACCTGAAAGTGTCATTGACGCACCTGCGAGCGATGCTGTCATTAGTGAGATGATTTCTAATATACTTGCATTGACGGTTACTTTGATTGTATTAGCTTTTATTACCCACATTATTAGCAAGCCTTTACGTTTATTGACCCACGCTTTTGCCAGTGTTGCTGAAGGTGATAGTGACTTAACACTTGCACTAAACGTGGCAAGTAAAGATGAAACAGGCCAGTTAGCAGGCTCATTTAATACATTTTTACAAAAACTACGTCGCGTTATTACTGGCGTAAATAAGGATAAAGAGCAAGTTCAGCAAGCTTCCTCACAAATAGAAATGATCGCTGAGCAACTGATTGCAAAAACCAGTGATGATAAAGTCAATTTAGATTCAGCAACCGTAGCCGCAACTCAACTCTCTTCGAGTGCAGGTAAAATAGAACAAAATGCCACTCGCACGTCTTCGGCTGCAATAGAAATGCGTGACAAAACAGAATCAACCATAGCGATAGCGCAATCAGCTTCTGCGCATATGGACACTTTAGGCAGTAAAATTTCTGCCGTTAACGATATTATCAAAGAATTAGAAAGTACTTCGAGTAGCATAGGTCAAGTTATTGAAGTGATCAATTCAATCGCGGATCAAACTAACCTGCTTGCTTTAAATGCCGCTATTGAAGCTGCAAGAGCTGGAGAGCATGGACGTGGTTTCTCGGTAGTTGCCGATGAGGTTCGCGGGTTAGCGAGTAGAACACAGGAATCTACTAAGCAAATATCAACCGTTATCGTTGGTTTGCAAGACAAAATACTACAAGCTGGTACGGGCATAGCCGAAGGCATGGAGCAAACCATAAGAGTAAACGATGAAATTACCAGTTCGGGGGATTCAATGGAGGAAATAGGTCATTTATTGGATGCCATTCAAGATGATATGAGCCATGTAGCTAAGGCTTGTATACAGCAAACTAAAGCGATTAATGAAATTAGTGAAACCATGAACGGTGTAACACTTTCCGCACATGATGGCGAAAAAATGATGAATGACCTCGGTGAGCATGCCAATGAACTTCATGATTCAGTGGCAGGGTTAGATCATCAGTTGAAACAATTTACCTACTAAACCGTTAACCTGCATTTTAGCCAAAAACAAAGCCCTTACGGGCTTTTTTTATGATTAATATAAACTTTAGTTGTGACTTTATAAAAAAATGAATAGCCTCTATTAATGAATAGCCCAATGTTTTACACCCTGCTCAACTAAGAACTGTTCGGCATTATCCCCTTGCATTTGTGACAAGGTAGCGAGTATTCCCGCTTGAATACATTGTGGCGCAGAAACGGTTACCGAACGCGGGGCGTTTTCAATAGGCCAGCCGGTTTTTGCATTGAGTATATGACTATAGCGTTGACCACTTTTTAATAAGTAACGCCTGGCATCACCACTTGTTGCCAATGCCCCTTTAAATAATGATACCACCATGTTTTTTCTCTTTTCAAAACCAGGGTGTTCAACGCCAACTTGCCAAGGCTGATTATTTTTCCTTGCTGAATTTGTCGCTAAGTCGCCGCCGAGATTTACTAAAACAGGAAGTTCCGTTAACGTTTTTATCAGTAAAATTGCACGGTCAACTGCATACTCTTTACCTATGCCGCCAAAGTCTAGTTCCATTTCAGCGGGTAAAGTAACTTGTAAACTATCGTATTTTACTTTCTGCCACCCTACATTTTTCAATATTTTTGATACCGTTGCAGTGCTAGGAACATTATCGGTACAATCAAAACGCCATGCTTTTCTTAGTACGCCCGATGTAATATCAAAAACCCCTTCACTCAATTGATAACAAGTGTCTGCAAAATTAAGTAGTGCGAAGGTCTCATCATCAATGGCAACAGGCTGGTTATTACTTCGATTAATTTTGCTGCAAAGGCTATTAGGATTATAACGACTGTATTTGTCTTCAATACGCCAAACTTCATCACTCACTTGTTTACCAATCGTTTTCGCAAGTGAAGATTCTACAGTTTCTATAATTATTTCACACAGACTGGCCATCGCGTTAAATTGAATGCAGAAACCATCTTCTCGTGCAGAAATTATTGTTGTTCGAGTTTTATTCAATGTATAACCTTCATTACTCTTTCACCCTAAACATTATCCCCTATTAACAGGATAAGGGATCACGTTAGCACAGCTCATTAATATTAACGATTAAATTTAAAATGAATAACTCATTTGAGCAATAATTGCCTCGATACTTTCATACAGTTCCATATCAGCTAATTCACCTGGAGCATTATGCCCTGCACTTTTAGGATCTTGACGATAATATTCAATCCTAAAAGATAAGTCATTACCATCGTTAAGTTTCATCCCGTATTTCACTCCAATAGTATAAGCCGTCATTTCACCAATTCGATAATCGGCACTGGCAAACTCAGGCAATGCTTGCCCTTGCATTATAAACGGTTGATAGAACTCTGCTGCGGTTTGCTGATAAAAACGCAAATGTGGCTCTACATAACGACCGTTTTCTAATGGAATATAAAAGCGCGTATCGACAGTGTGTGAATCAATTTCCCAGTCATCCCACATGTAACGATATGAAACATCTAAAATTATCTCTTCAAAATGATACTTAGTTTGCGCAAATACACTTTGTTTACTTCGCTTTTCTGGACGATTTTCATATAAGTAATCTTGCGTAATACCATTGGTATTAACCAAACTTATTATTTTAAATGGATCGGTTAAATAGCCATCCACTATTGAATAAGAATAATTGAACTGAGTGATCATCCGCCGATTAATGACTTGAGTAAAACCAAGCATAATATCGGTAGTGGTTTTATCATCGTTACTACCCTGTCTAGAAGCATCATGCAGACTTTTATCACCGTCATGATAGGCTAAAGGCATAGACGCAAAGGCTTTTGGTAAACCACCTTCAGGTGTAAATGTATCTTTAAAATGACTTAAACCGAACGAAATGGTTGAGTTTTTCTTATTAAAGTCATAAGCAATATTACCGTTTACCCCTAAAGACAAATAATCAAACTCTTTAGAAATATGCCCACCAACACTGCCCGTGTAATTTGTTGCTATCACTTGAGTCCACTGTGCATTTAACTGCACACGTGTATCATGAAAGGTATCATCAAGCGGGCTATCTTCTGCTTTTATCTTATAATCACCTTTTCCCGACGGACGCGTAAAAGTTTGAACATTGGGCTGAGCAACCGCACCGTTAGCAGATGCGCCTGTTAAAGCATCTACCGTTAATTTTAAATTTAATATGCTGTCGTCATTATAAGTTTTTTTAGCGCTAAAAATTGCTTCTGCCGCTGATACTCGATTCGCTTCACTATAATATAAAAAGGCTGAGTCGAATGACCATGACTCTTCAGTTTGCGTATCAGAAGGGATTGGCGTAGCCCCCGCTTGTGTAGTACCCAGCAAAGCCGAAGTTGCTAAAGTTAATGCCAATTTAAAGTTGATTTTATTAGCTACTCCTTTAACCTCCTCATCAACAACTAATTGCATCCGCATCCTCCTCCACCATAGCTTTTACCACCGCTTGACGCTTCTTTACTAAAATAAATATGATCATCGAGTGCAGAGTCTATAGGGGAAGACGTTAATGCCATTTGCTCTTTTGCGAGCAAATCACGTTCCCAAGGTTCGACACCTAAACTAGAGCAACCCGATGCTAAAGTAACGGCAACAAATACCAGTACATATTTACATTGTTGGTTCATTTTTAAATCCTCAGAACTATTTATATTTATTTAATTACAGAACGAGTAGTTGTCGATAAGTAAGTCCTCTGCGAATAATTTATCGGCCACATTAACGAGAATCCCCATTAATTATTTTCACCAAAAATAACCAGCTCTTTGTTTTCTAACCACAGTGGGTATTGAGTCATCACCTTACTGAACATTCGGCTCTGCAAGTAATTATTCAGCCATGCACGTAGTTTGGGATAAGGTGAATGTAAGTACCATTGACGCTCGACCTTTGAAAATTTACGAATAAAAGGCAATAAAGCGATATCAGCTAAGCTGGTTTTGTCTGACATTAAAAAATCGTTGCGCTGCAAACGTTGTTCTAAATCAGCAATGTATTTTTCACATGCTGCTCGGTCACTTTCCAATGAATCTTCATGATAACGTTTTGCACATTGATATTTATCAAAACACTTTTTAAATTCGTTATCAAATTGTGAAATTAACGATAACATTTCAGATAATAGATGAGGCGTTTCACCATGCAAAAGATTATCTGGGTCACTTTCGTGTAATGCCCACAACATAACCTCTAAACTTTCATCAATCACCTGAGGTTGTGCAAGTTCATTTCCGATCACTAAAACAGGGACTGTACCTTTTGGTGACATTGCTATCATTTCAGCTGGTTTGTTGCTTAAAACCAAATCTCGTAACGCAACATTTTGTTTTGCATAGTATATTGCGACTCTAGCACGCATGGCATAAGGACAGTTTCGAAGAGAATAAAGTATAGGTAAGGATAAGTTTGACGTCATGGATTTTTATTTATAAAAAATATACAAGAATAAGTTACTTTAACGGTATTCATTAAGGAAATATATCGGTAAAATCGCCACCTTTAAATTTAAGTGAAAGTAAGTGACCCCATGGATCAAAAAATAGAATTATTAGCACCCGGCGGTGATGTCGAAGCCATTAAAGCAGCAATTATTGCTGGCGCTGATGCCGTTTATTGTGGCCTAGATACTTTTAACGCCCGAAATCGTGCTACTAATATCTCATTTGATCAACTTGTCGGTGTTATTGGCTTAGCACATCGTTATAAATGCGAAATATTCTTGACCCTAAATGTTGTGATTTTAGAGCGCGAATTTTCTTCACTTGCTAAGTTATTAACTAAACTGGCTAATACCACACTCGATGGTGTTATCGTGCAAGATATTGGCATGTTCTATCTGCTTAAGAAGCATTTTCCAACCCTAGATATTCATGCATCAACGCAATTAACCACCCATAATGTTGGTCAAATTCCTTTTTTGAAAAAGTTAGGCGCCTCACGTGTTAACTTATCAAGAGAGTTAAATTTACGTGAAATTACCGCGATGACGGCTGCAGGTAAAGAGCACGAAACCTTAATAGAAGTGTTCGTGCATGGTTCATTATGCGTCGCATTCTCTGGTTTATGTTATTCAACTTCAGCAAGTGTCGGTAACTCAGGTAATCGTGGTCGTTGTAGCCAAGCCTGCCGTGAAGAATATCAACCGACAGAAGCAGGCAATAAATTCCCATTAAACATTAAAGATAATTCTGCCTTTTTTGATCTACCCGCGCTTATAGAAGCAGGCGTGCATTCATTTAAAATTGAAGGCCGAATTAAAGGCGCTAGTTATGTGCATACCGTTGTAGATAGTTTTCGTAAACAAATTGATGGTTTTCTTAAAACGGGCGAATTGCTTGAAGACGGTGAACGCCTTTACAAAGTATTTAACCGCGACTTTTCTAACGCCTTTTTACGTGGTGATTTAAACCAGTCGATGTTTATTGAAAATCCACGTGATAACTCTAAATATCATGCTGTCGATAAGAGTAATGCGATATCAGTGGTTCAAATTCAAGAGGTTGAACAAGAACTCAATGATGAAAAACAATTAATAAATGCCTCTGTTGACGATAAAATAAAGCATTTAACGATTGATAAAATACCGTTAACACTGGTTATATCAGGCAAATTGGGTCAACCACTCACGTTAACAGTAACAACCAAAGAGCTTTCTCAACAACAGCCTTTTGTTACTAAAGACAGCGAAAAAGGCTTTGAAACAAAAAGCTTTGAACTTCAGTCACAAAGTAATCTAGTTAAAAGTGGCAAATTAAGTATCGATAGAGAAACCGTTGAGAAACGTTTTAAAAGTTTTAATAATGCCCATTTCAATTTAATAGAAATGTCTACACAAGCATTAGATGATGGTTTAAGTATTCCTTTTAAAGAGTTAACGGTATTAAAGAACCAAGCGGCATTATTGCTAAATGACTCAAAGCCGGTCATAGCTGAAGTTCAATTACCTAAATTGAAGAGACATCCTAAACAAACTAACACGAGTGAAGCAAAAGCCGACTTATCGATACTTATTTGTGATGAAAGTGATGTGAAATTAGCGAGTTTAACCACTGCTGATATTTACTTTAAACTGCCTGAAGCTTATAAACGAGGCTGTACTAAGTATGTTGGTTTTTTCAAAGAAAACCCTCGCCTTATCCCTTGGTTTCCTTCGGTGTTAATTGGTAAAGATTACGACGTTGCGGTTAATATTTTAGAAGAAGTAAGACCTGAGCTCATTGTTACTAATAATACCGGTATCGCATATGAAGCAAATCGTCTAGGTATTCAATGGATAGCAGGCCCATTCTTAAATACGACTAACTCGTACGCTTTACTGGCGATGCAGGAAGGATTTGACTGTAAAGGTGCCTTTATTTCTAACGAAATTAACCGCCCACAAATTAGAAATATTGCTCGCCCTGAGAACTTCAAACTCTTTTATAGTATTTACCACCCAATTTTATTAATGGCTAGCAGACAATGTTTCTTCCAACAAAGTGTTGGCTGTGAAAAACCACGTATTGATAATGGCTGTATGCTTTCATGTGATAAATCGACCAGCATAACTAACTTAAAAGGTGTCTCGTTTGCTATTGACAAACAAAAAGCTGGCTACCCAAGTATTTATAATCAAGATCAGTTTTTAAACACTGAAATTATTGAAGACTTAAGTGACTTATTTGACGGTTTTATGATTGATTTAACGAATATAGGTTCGGGTGATAAACAAATGCCTGAAAAAGCGTTATTAATTACTCAATTTGAAGAATTACTTAAAGGTAATGCTACCGTGTCTGAAACGCTAGATATTATGGTGCCAGAATCTACTGTCAGCCAATATCACACAGGTTTGTAGCTTTAAATAGAACATAATTCAACGCGATAAATAATATAACCTCAAACCGGCGGTGCTATTTATCGCGCTATACACTAGTTCATCGCTATGGCGTTGTGTTTTACTTAAATAGTGTACGTCAATTGTTAACTTCAGTTTAACCATTAAAAAGAAGAATCAGGACCTGTTAAAAACGCAGTTTCTTCTGCTGTTGATATTCTCTTTAAAATTTCATTGCGGTGCGGATAACGCCCAAATTTTTCAATAATGACTTTATGCTTATTTTCAAAGTCTATACTCGTTTCAACACCATTATCGGCATAAAGCTT